>LULE01000141.1_pt1 | contig 54884 bp, 50 predicted proteins | sample 728231 | NCBI WGS metagenome assembly LULE01 (sample SAMN03860297, study PRJNA289734) | marine metagenome | biome: seawater column; feature: ocean; material: water; isolation source: Red Sea water column Station 192 - depth 10m | place: Saudi Arabia: Red Sea | collected 2011-10-15 | depth 10 m | reverse complement strand
GGTGCCGGTGAAGATCGAGTGGAAGGGCAGCTTGTAGAGGTCGGAGGTGTTCTGCTCCTGGCCCGGGCCGCGGCACTGGCCGGTCTCGCCCATCGACAGGGTGAACGCCTCGGGGATGAACACGTCCTCGACCACGATGTCGTTGGAGCCGGTGCCGGCCAGGCCGACCATGTTCCAGACGTCGACGATCGTGTACTTCTCCCGCGGGACCATGAACGTCTTGAAGTCGACGATCTGGCCCTCCTCGGTGAAGACCAGCCCGCCGAGCAGCACCCACGAGCAGTGGTCGCAGCCGGAGGAGAAGCTCCACTTGCCCGAGAGGATGTAGCCACCGTCGGTGACGGTCGCCTTGCCGGTCGGGGCGTAGGAGGAGGAGAGCCGGACGTTGGTGTCCTCGCCCCACACCGCCTGCTGCGCCTCGTCGGCGAACAGGGCGACCTGCCACGGGTGCACGCCCACGACGCTGGAGACCCAACCGGTGGAGCCGCAGGCCGAGGCGATGTCACGCACGGCGGTGTAGAAGGTCACCGGGTCGGCCTCGTGGCCGTCGAAGCGCTTGGGCTGCAGCAGCTTGAAGAAGCCGGTCTCCTCCAGCTCCTTGATGCTCGCCTCCGGGACGACGCGCAGCGCCTCGGTCTCCTCGGCGCGCTCCCGGAAGGTGGGGAGCAGGTCGCGGACGCCGTCGAGAACAGCCTGGGACATCGCACAAACTCCTGTCGGTAGAACGTGTTACTGGTAAGACTAGAACACGTTTCAGTTTTGGACCTTGTCCTGCTCGGCCTTCAGCATCAGCGCGATGTCGATGAGCTGGTCCTCCTGGCCGCCGATCAGCTTGCGGCGGCCGGCCTCGAGCAGGATCTTCGCGCCGGAGACGCCGTAGCGATCGGCGGCGTTGCCGGCGTGCTTGAGGAAGGAGGAGTAGACCCCGGCGTACCCCATCATCAGGGTCATCCGATTGAGCTCGCACTCTTCGGGCATCGCGGGCTTGATGACGTCCTCGGAGGCATCGACGATCTGGAGGAAGTCGACGCCGGTGCGCCAGCCGAGCTTGTCGCACACGCCGATGAACGCCTCCAGCGGCGTGTTGCCGGCCCCCGCGCCGAAGCGACGGACCGAGCCGTCGATCTGGGTGGCGCCCGCGCGGGCGGCTGCGACGGTGTTGGCGACACCGAGCGCGAGGTTCTCGTGGCCGTGGAACCCGACGTCGGCGACGTCACCGATCTCCGCGACGACGGCGGAGACCCGGTCCGCGGTCTGCTCCATGATCAGGGCGCCGGCGGAGTCGACCACGTAGACGCACTGGCAGCCGGCATCGACCATGATCCGCGCCTGCTTGGCCAGCACCTCGGGGGGCTGGGTGTGGCTCATCATCAGGAAGCCGACGGTCTCCAGGCCGAGCTCGCGCGCCAGGCCGAAATGCTGGATGGAGGTGTCGGCCTCGGTGCAGTGGGTGGCGATCCGGCAGATCTGTCCGCCGTTGTCCTGCGCGGCCCGGATGTCGTCCTTGGTGCCGACGCCCGGGAGCATGAGAAAGGCGATCTTGGCGCGCTTCGCGGTCTCCGCGGCGATCCGGATCAGCTCCTGCTCCGGGGTCCGGGAGAACCCGTAGTTGAGGGCCTCGACGATGTCGTGGACCTCGGTCGCGGTGAACTGGTGACGCTTGTGGTGCGACCCGTCGCGCAGGCAGGTGTCGGTCAGGCGCAGGTCCAGCTCGCCCCAGGGCTCGGTGCCGTGGGTGCCGTGCCAGGTGCGGGTGAGGGTGTTCAGGTCGGTGCTCATGGGTTGCCTTTCAGGTTCCGGGGTTTCGAGACGGCGCTGGCGCGCCTCCTCAACCGCCGGACGGGGCGAGGATCGAGCGGGCGATGTTCTGGCCGACCTGCGTCGCGGCGGCGGTCATGATGTCGAGGTTGCCGGCGTACGGCGGCAGGAAGTCGCCGGCGCCCTCGACCTCGACGAAGATCGAGACCTTGAGCGCCCCACGGGTGGCCGGCGAGGGGTCGTCGAGCTGGGGCTCCTGGAGCAGCCGGTAGCCCGGGACGTACTCCTGGACGGCCTTCTCCATGGCGAAGACCGAAGCGATGATCGCGTCGCGGTCGGCGTCTGGGTCGGCGGCGCAGAAGATCGTGTCGCGCATGATCATCGGCGGCTCGGCCGGGTTGAGGATGATGATCGCCTTGCCCTCCGTCGCCCCACCGATCTCGCGCACCCCGCTGCTGGTGGTGCGGGTGAACTCGTCGATGTTGGCGCGGGTGCCCGGGCCCGCGGACATGGACGAGACCGAGGCCACGATCTCGGCGTACGACACCGGAGCGACGCGGGAGACCGCGGCGACCATCGGGATGGTGGCCTGGCCGCCGCAGGTGATCATGTTGACGTTCATGGCGTCGACGTGGGTCTCGCCGTTGACCGGCGGGATGACCGCGGGGCCGATCGCGGCCGGGGTCAGGTCGATCGCCCGGATGCCGGCCTCCTCGTAGCGCGGTGCGTACTCGCGGTGCACGTAGGCCGAGGTGGCCTCGAAGATCAGGTCGGGCATCTCGTCCTGCTTGAGCAGCCAGTCCACGCCCTCGTGGGAGGACTCCAGGCCCTTCTCCGCGGCGAGCTTGAGGCCCTCGCTGCTCGGGTCGACGCCGATCATCCAGCGCGGCTCGATGACGTCGGAGCGCAGCAGTTTGTACATCAGGTCGGTGCCGATGTTGCCGGGCCCGACGATCGCTGCGGTCAGCTTGCTCATGGGTCTCCCTGGTTCCTCGGGGCGGGTGCGTGCAGGTGGTGCTGGTGGAGCAGTGGTCAGTCGGTGAACGTGGCCCGCAGCGGGGCGAACCCGCTGATCGTGGCGAGGACGTCGTCGCCGGGGGCGAACGGCACGAAGGGGCCGAGCGCGCCGGAGAGGACCAGGTGGCCCTTGCGGAGCGGGTCGCCGAACCGGGCGGCCTGGACCGCCAGCCAGCGCAGCGCCTCGAGCGGGTCGCCGAGGCAGGCGGCGCCGTTGCCGCTGGAGCGGACCTCGCCGTTGATGGCGAGCGTCATGTCGACGTCACGCGGCTCGAGCTGCTCGAGGGGCCGTGCGTCGTCCATGCCCACGACGTACAGGCCGCTGGACGCGCAGTCGGCCACGGTGTCGGTGAAGCCGATGTCCCAGCCGGCGATGCGGCTGTCGACGATCTCCAGGGCCGGCAGCGCCACGTCGACCGCCGCGCGCACGTCGGCGACGGTGAGGTCGTCGGGGTCACCCGGGTCGATGTCCTGGGACAGGACGAAGGCCACCTCGGCCTCGACCCGCGGCTGGAGGAGGCCGGCCATCGAGATCGGCCCGCCGTGGCTGACGTCCATGTCGTCGAGGAGGTAGCCGAAGTCGGGCTGGTCGACCCCGAGCTGGTCCTGGACCGCCTTGGACGTGGCGCCGATCTTGCGGCCGACCACGATCGCACCGGCGGCGAGCCGCCGCTCCACGACACCCATCTGCACGGCGTACGCCGCGTCGAGGTCGTCGGCGCCGATGAGGTCGCGGACGGGGGCGCACGGCTCCCCGGTCTCCTGGGCTCGGATCAGGCGCTCGCTGGCTGCGCGGATCGCGTCGTCGGACGTCACCTGTCGATACTAGAACCTGTTACAGTTTCGCGCCATGACGGGTGGTCCGACCGGCGCGTTGCCGGCAGAGGTGGATGTCGTCGTCGTGGGAGCCGGTGCGGCCGGCATGAGTGCGGCGCTGCGCGCCGCGTCCCACGGCCTGGAGACGGTGCTGCTGGAGAAGAGTGAGTACTTCGGCGGCTCGACGGCCCGCAGCGGCGGCGGGGTCTGGATCCCCGACAACTACGCACTGCGCGCGGCCGGCGAGTCCGACGGCATCGAGGCGGCCAAGACCTATCTCGACGCGATCGTCGGTGACGTTGTGCCGAAGGTGCGGCGCGACACCTACCTCGAGCGTGGCCCCGAGGTCATGGACTTCATCCGCGACCGCTCCCCCGTGCGCTTCCGCTGGGTGCCGCAGTACGCCGACTACCAGCCTGAGCAGCCCGGCGGCCGCGCCCGCGGCCGCTCGGTCGAGCCCGACCCGATCGACGGGCGCATCATCGGCGAGGAGCTCGACCGACTGCACCCGCAGTACACCAAGGCCCCGGCCAACATGGTGGTGCTGCAGCGCGACTTCCGGAAGATCAGCCTGGGCCTGCGCACCCTCGGCGGCCCGATCACGATGCTCCGGGTGCTGCTGCGGCGCACCCTCGCCGGCCTGCGCCGCCAGCGCCTGTTCGGCATGGGCAACGCGATCGCCATCGGCCTGCGCAAGGCGCTGATGGACGCGGGCGTGCCGGTGGTGCACGAGGCCGAGCTCAGCGAGCTGGTCCTCTCCGAGGGCCGCGTCGTCGGCGTGAAGGTGCAGCGCGACGGCGCCGAGCACGTCGTGCGGGCGCGCCGCGGTGTCGTCATCGGCTCCGGCGGCTTCGAGCGCAACCTGGAGATGCGCGAGAAGTACCAGCCCAAGCCGACGTCGGTGGACTGGACGACCGGCTCGCAGTTCAACACCGGCGGCGGCATCAGCGCGGGCATCACCGCCGGCGCCGAGGTCGCACTGATGGACGACTCGTGGTGGGGCCCGACCATCCCGCTGCCGAGCGGTCCGTGGTTCTGTCTGGCCGAGCGCAACCTGCCCGGGTCGATCATCGTCAACCAGGCCGGCCAGCGCTACATGAACGAGGCGCTGCCCTACGTCGAGGCGACCCACAAGATCTACGAGGGGGAAGCCACCGGTGTAGGGCACGTGCCGAGCTGGATGGTCATCGACACCCGCTACCGCAACCGCTACCTGTTCGCGGGGCTTTTCCCGCGCCAGCCGTTCCCCGGCCGGTGGTACAAGCACGGCACCATCAAGCGCGCCTCGACCCTGGCCGGCCTGGCCGAGGAGATCGGGGTGCCGGCAGCGGCCCTGGAGGCCACCGTGGAGCGCTTCAACGGCTTCGCCCGCAGCGGCGTCCGCCGATCGAGGGCCTGTACGCCGCCGGCAACGCGTCGGCCGCGGTCATGGGCCACACCTACCCCGGCCCCGGCGGCACCATCGGCCCGGCGCTGGTCTTCGGCTACCTGGCCGCCGACGACATCGCCGATCAGGGCGTGGTCTCTCCCGGGACGAGCGCCAGCGAGGAGCGGGCGTCGAGACCACACCCGAACCCCGAGAGCGAGACCGTCTGATGCCCATCGACCCCACCGTCGCGATCGGCTCCCCCGTCGGGGAGGTCGAGTTCTCCTGGAGCGAGAGCGACGTCCTGCTCTACCACCTCGGCATCGGTGCCGGCTCGCGCGAGGGTGACAACCTCTCCCCCGACGCGCTGCGCTACACCCTGGACGGCCCGGCGCTGCAGGTGCTGCCGTCCTTCGGCGTGGTGGCCCCGACCTTCCACATGACCGACCCGCCGCCGCTGGACCTGCCGGGCTGCGACATCAACCTGGCCCAGGTCGTGCACGGCTCGCAGTCGATCTCGGTCTCCGCGCCGCTGCCGACCTCGGGCTCGGCGACGATCCGCACGACGCTCACCGACGTGTGGGACAAGGGCAAGGCGGCGGTCATCTGGCAGGAGGGCGTGGCCACCTCCCCGGAGGGCGGGGAGCTGTGGCGGGTGCGCTCGTCGATCTTCGTCAAGGGCGAGGGCGGCTGGGGCGGCGACCGCGGCTCCTCCCAGGCCGTCGAGATCCCGGAGCGCGTCGCCGACTGCGACGTGTCCTACGACGTCACGCCGCAGCAGGCGCTGCTCTACCGGCTGTGCGGCGATCGGAACCCGTTGCACGCCGACCCCGACTTCGCCAAGGCCGCGGGTTTCCCGGCGCCGATCCTGCACGGGCTGTGCTCCTACGGCATCGTGCTGCGCGAGCTGACCGACGCCCTGCTCGGCGGGGACGCCACCCGGGTCTCCGGGTTCGGTGCCCGCTTCGCCGGCGTGGTCTTCCCCGGGGAGACGATCCGGGTGCAGGGCTGGCAGGAGGACGGGCGCCTGGTCGCCTCGGCCACCGTCGCCGGCGGCCCCCGCGACGGCTCCCCCGTGCTGGCCGACTGCTGGGTCGACCTGGCCTGAGCGGCCGGCTCGTGTGGCTGAGCGCGGTCCAGGGACCGCGCTGAACCACACGAGGCAGTCACAGGGCGCGCCTCAGAGCGTCGTGACGTGGCCCTTGTCGGGGTCCCAGCGCCGCACCTCGGTGAGCCGGAGGTCGATCTCGGGTGCCCCCACGACCTCGAGCGTTCGGCCGAGGTCGGCGCGCGGCACCCGGCGGGCCAGCGTCACGTGCGGCAGCCAGCCCCGGTGCGCGCGGTCGGGCACCTGGACCCGCACGGCGAGGACCCGGCGTACGACGTCGTCGTGCAGGTCGACTCCGAGCGCGATCGTGACCCGGTCGCCGCCCAGGAGCAGGACCCCGCGCGCGGTCGCGGTGACCGGCAGCATCCCCCGCAGCCGGGCCCGGGCGACGTCGATGGCGGCGTCAGGGATCTCGGGCGCCTCCACGACGGTGACGTGCGGCTGGTTGCTCGCCTTGGTGTGGTCGGCCTGGCTGGGCAGCCCGGCGTCCTGCAGCGCCGTCCACAGCTCGCGGACGCGGGCGCGGCCCTCGTCGTCAGGGGTCAGCTCGAGGGCGTGGAGACGAGGCACGCCCGTCAGTCTCCCAGCCAGGCACTGGCCCGACGGGTGTGCTCCGACTTCTTGGCCGGGTCGAGGCCGTCGTACGTCCGGACCGCGAAGCCGGAGCGGGGGTTGCGCTCGAGCCTCCCAGTCCCCGCGCGGCAGGTCGCTCATCTTCTTGAGGTAGTTGCTGCCGGAGACGTAGGGCTTGGTGGTGATCGACTCCCCCGCCGCGAACTGGCTCATGGCGTAGACGTTCCCGACCATCACCCAGTCGTAGGCGTCGACGAACATCTCCATGAACCACTCGTACGCCGCGTCCGGCTCGGTGCGCAGCAGGCACATGGCGTTGCCCAGCACCATCAGCCGCTCGATGTGGTGGGCGTACCCGTTGTCCAGCACCCGTCGCAGCACCAGGTCGACGGGGTCCAGCCCGGTCTCCGCGGTCCACCAGCCCTCGGCGAGCGGGCGGGTGTGGCCGAGGTGGTTGCGGCCGCGCATCCGGCGGCCCCACAGGACGTAGGTGGCGCGCATGTACTCCCGCCAGCCGATGAGCTGGCGCACGAAGCCCTCGAGGCTGGCCAGTGGCACGTCATCACCCACATCGAGGGCGTCGGCCAGCACGTCGCGCGGGTCGAGCAGCCCGATGTTGAGCCCCGGCGTCAGCAACGCGTGGAAGACGAAGGGGTGCTCGGCGGAGATGGCGTCCTCGTAGGGCCCGAACTCGGCGAAGCGCTCCCCGAGGAACTGCCGCAGCCCCGCCCGCGCCTCGGCGTGGGACGTCGGCCAGGCGAACGCGTCGGCGTCACCGGGGTTGTCGGGGAACGCCCGCTTCACCCAGGCGATCGCGTCCTCCACCTCGGGGTGCCGGGAGTCCGCGCCGGGTCGCTCGACGTCGGGCACCGGGTGCCCCTTCGGCAGCTTCTTGCGGTTGTCCTCGTCGAAGGACCACTTGCCCCCGACCGGCTCGCCGGAGTCGGTCATGAGCACGTCGAGGCGCGTGCGCTGCCAGGAGTAGAAGTGCTGCATCCGCGCGCGGCGACCGCGAGGGCCGGCGGTGCCGTCGAAGTGCTCGGCGAGGTCGTCGCGCGTGCACAGGAAGTTCGGCGACTCCAGCCACTGGTCGACGATCGGGTCGAGGTCGCGCTCGAGCCAGTCGTCCACCACGTCGTACGCCGACACGTGCACGTCGTCGGAGCCGGCCAGCCCCGCGAGGACCCGGTCGAGGGCGGCCCGGGAGGTGGTGCGCCCGTCGGTGTCGACGCGCTCGACCGCGTACCCCGCCTCCTCGAGCCGGCTGCCGAACCGGCGCATGGAGGCGCGGTGGAGCACGAGCTTCTGGGTGTGGAAGCGGTACTGACGAAAGAGCAGGTCGTGCTCGACCAGCACGAAGACCGTGCCCTCCGCGGCCGAGAGGTGCTGCTCGAAGAGCTGGTGCGGGAGGACGAGCCGGACGCGGGTGGGAGCCACTCCGCGAGCCTAGGCAGGCGCGCAGCGGCACCGGTCACCCCTAGGGTCGCCCCATGGCGCTCCTCGACACCTGGACCTCCGGGTCGCACACGCACGACGGCACCCGCCACCCGACGTACCGCAAGGGCACCGGCCCCGGTGTGGTCGTCATCCACGAGATCCCCGGCCCCACGCCGAGCGTGATCGGCTTCGGCGAGGAGCTGGTCGATGCCGGCTACACCGTCGTGATGCCGCACCTGTTCGGGCGAGCCGAGGCGCCGATGTCCGCCGGCGCGGTGGCGCGGTCGATGCGGCAGGTCTGCGTGAGCGCGGAGTTCACCAAGCTGGCCACCGGCGTCACCACGCCGATCGCCGGCTGGCTGCGCTCCCTGGCGCGCGAGCTGCACGGCGAGCTCGGCGGGCCGGGCGTCGGTGCCCTCGGGATGTGCTTCACCGGCGGGTTCGCGCTGGCGATGATGGTCGACGACTCCGTGGCCGCCCCGGTCCTGTGCCAGCCGTCGGTGCCGTTCGCGGTCGGCCGGAGGCGCTCGGCCGACCTCAACCTCTCCCCCGACGACCTGGCGACGGTCAAGGAGCGGGTCGGGGGCGGGTGCGCGGTGCTGGGCATCCAGTACGCCTCGGACCCGATGACCGGGACCCGGTTCGACACGTTGGACCGCGAGCTCGGTGACGGCTTCCTGCGCGTCGACCTACCAGGCAAGGGCCACTCGGTCGTCACCGAGCAGCGCTCCCAGGTCGCCGTGGACCGGGTCCTGGAGTTCTTCGCCGAGCGTCTGCACTGAGCCCATCGAGCCGGCGCACCGTCACCCCTGCTCGACCTGCCGTCCTCAGGCCAGGCATCGGGCCAGGCGTCAGGCCAGGGACTCGACCAGCGCGTGCCCCAGCGCCGTGCCGGAGAGCCAGGCACCCTCGACGCGCGGCTTGTCCGACCACGAGTCCCCGCAGGCGGCGACGCCGGTGTCGGTGAGCAGGTAGCGCTCGGGACGCCCGGCGACCGGCTTGGCGAAGGTCCAGCGGTGCACTGCGGTGTGCACGGGGTCGAGCGAGGGAGCGGCGTACCTCGTCAGGGCCTCGAGCATCGCCGGGCCGCCGGTCGCAGGGTCCGTGAGGTGCGGCCGCGCGTGCGCGTCGGTCGAGTGCGCGACGAGCACCGGCGCGGCGTCGCAGCGCCGACGGCCGTCGTCGGCGATCCATGCCAGGACAGGGTCGTCGTTGACGAACAGCCCGTCCGGCAGCTCCTCCCAGCAGCGCTGGGGGTAGACCGCGGTCAGGGCCAGCACCGCCTCGTACGCCGCCGTCAGCCCCGCGGCCGCGGCCGGGTGGGCGGCCTCGTCGAGCATCCTGCGGGCCTGCGGGTCGGGCATCGCCAGCACGACCATGCGCGCAGGGCGGCCGTCCACGGTGGGCAGGCCGTCCTCGACGGAGACCCGTTGCACCTCGGTGGCCCCGCGCACCGGCAGGTCGACGGCCAGCACCTCGACCAGGGACCGGATGCCGCCCGGGGTCCCCCAGCGCGTCGGGCCCGACGCGGTCGTGCGCGCGTCCTGCGAGCCGGACACGACCCCGAACGTGTCGGTCCACCCCCGAGCGAGACCGGCCTCCGCCCACCGCGCGACGACCTCCTCGAACGCTGGGTCGGACACCGTGAAGTAGGACGCCCCGATGTCGGCCGGACGGCCCTCGTGGCGGCGCGAGGCCATCCGACCTCCGACCCGACGCCCGCGGTCGACCAGCTCGACGGGGATCCCCGCCGCGGCGAGCACACGGGCACAGGCCACGCCGGAGATCCCGGCGCCGACGATCGTCACGGGCAGGCGAGGGGACTCCACGTGACGAGCCTGGCAGGTCGGCGACGGCGTGGGTCCACCCTGTTGTCGGTGCTCGCTCCTACGGTCGTGGCATGCGCCTCCTCCACACCTCCGACTGGCACCTCGGCCGGTCGTTCCACCGTGAGGGGATGCTCGGCCACCAGGCGGACTACATCGACCACCTGCTCGAGGTGGTGGAGCGCGAGAGGGTCGACGTGGTGCTGGTCGCCGGCGACGTCTACGACCGTGCGCTCCCCCCGGTCGACGCCGTCGCCCTGGCCGACGAGGCACTGGCCCGGTTGGCCGCCTCGCGCGCCCGGGTGGTGGTGACCAGCGGCAACCACGACTCCGCGCGTCGCCTCGGCTTCAGCGCACGCCTCATCGACGCCGCGGGCGTCCACCTGCGCACGGATCCCGACGGCGTCGGCACGCCCGTGCTGCTCGAGGACGACCACGGCCCGGTCGCGGTCCACGGCCTGCCCTACCTCGACCCGGAGTCCGTGCGCGAGCCGTGGGGCCTGGCCGAGCGCAGCCACGAGGCGACGCTGACCGAGGCCATGCGCCGGGTCCGCCGCGACCTCGACGCCCGACCCGGCACCCGCTCGGTGGTCATGGCGCACGCCTTCGTCGGCGGCGGGGCCCGCCCCGAGGAGAGCGACTCCGAGCGCGACATCTCCGTCGGAGGTGTCTCGCTGGTCCCGCTGCCGGTCTTCGACGGCGTCGACTACGTCGCCCTCGGTCACCTGCACGGCCGTCACGTGCTCAGCGACCGGGTGCACTACTCGGGGTCCCCGCTGGCCTACTCCTTCTCCGAGGCCGACCACCACAAGGGGTCGTGGCTGGTCGACCTGGCCGCCGACGGGTCGGTGCGCACCGAGTTCGTCGACGCCCCGGTCCCCCGTCGGCTCGCTCGGCTGCGCGGCAGCCTGGAGGAGCTGCTGACCGACGCCCGGCACGCCGAGCACGAGGGCTCCTGGCTGCAGGTCACCCTCACCGACGCCGACCGGCCGGCGCAGGCGATGGAGCGGCTGCGCCGACGCTTCCCGCACACGCTGGTCCTGGGCTTCGACGCACCGCTGCCGAGCATCGGCGGTCTCCCGGCCACCCGCACGTCCGGTCGCAGCGACCACGACGTGGTCGCGGAGTTCTTCACCACCCTGCGCGGCCGGCCGCCCGCCGACGACGAGTCCGCGCTGCTGCGCGAGGCCGTCGACGCCTGCTGCGAGGACGACGACCTCGCCCGCGAGCAGCGTGCCGAGGTTCCTGCAGGAGCCGCCCGATGAGGCTGCACCGCCTGGAGGTCACCGCCTTCGGCCCGTTCGCCGACACCGTCGAGGTCGACCTCGACGCGCTCTCCGACGCGGGCCTCTTCCTGCTCACCGGACCCACGGGCGCCGGCAAGACGAGCGTCCTGGACGCCGTCTGCTTCGCGTTGTACGGCGACGTCCCCGGCGACCGGGGGTCGGCCAAGCGCCTGCGGGCCGACCAGGCCGCGCCCGGCGTCCGGCCCCGGGTCGAGCTCGAGCTCAGCGTGGCCGGTCGTCGACTGCGCCTCGTGCGCACCCCCGCCTGGGAGCGCGAGAAGCTCCGCGGCACCGGCACCACCACCGAGCAGGCCTCCGTCGTGCTGGCCGAGCGGCTGCCCGACGGCGAGTGGCGCACGCTCTCGACCCGGCTCGACGAGACCGGCCATCTCGTCGGCGACCTGCTCGGGATGACGCTGACCCAGTTCACCCAGGTCGCGATGCTGCCTCAGGGACGTTTCCAGGCGTTCCTGCGCGCCAAGTCCGAGGACCGCCACAAGCTCCTGCAGCAGCTCTTCCGCACCGGTCGGTTCGAGGACGTCGAGGCGTGGCTGCGCGACCACCGCACGGGACTGCGGCGGGAGTCCGGCCGGTTGCAGCAGGTCGTGGCAGACCTGGCCAGCCGGGTCAGCGAGACCGCGGACGTCCAGCCGCCGGAGCCCGACACCTGGGAGGAGACGCTGCTCCCCTGGGCCGTCGACCGCCGGGCGACGGCACACGCCGACCGCGATCGCGCCGAGGGCGCGCGCCGGGACGCCGAGGCCACCGAGGCCCGCGCGCGGGCGGCGCTCGACCGGGCCCGAGCGGCCCACGAGCAGCACCAGCGCTGGTCCCGCGCCCGCAGCGAGCGGGCCGCCCTGCTCGCCCGCGCCGACGAGCACGCGCAGCAGCTCACGGCACTGGGCGAGGCCCGGCGAGCGGTCCCCGTGGTCCTGGCCGAGCGCCAGCGCTCGGAGTGCGTCGAGGCCGTCGCGCGTCTGGAGGCACGCATCGCCTCCTTGCGCGACGACCTGCCCGTGGCCGTGCCGGGCGAGGACCTGGCACCCCACGAGGAGGCGCTGCTGCTGGCCGCCGGCAGGGTCCGGGGCGCGCTCCCCCGCCTGCGGGAGCTCGACGCTCTCGAGCACCGCCTGCCCGGGCTGCAGGAGTCCCGCCGTCGCGCTCGGGCCGAGGTGGAGGCCTGCGTGGCCGACGTGGCCGAGGCCCCCGACCGGGTGCGCGCCGCCCGGGAGCGGCTCGCCGCCCTCCAGGCCGAGGCCGCGGCCCTCCCCGTCCACGAGGCAGCGCTCGCGGGCCTGCGTGAGTCGGTCGGCGCTGCGCTCGAGGCGCGTGCGGTGGAGGCCGAGCTCGCCCCCGCCCGCGCCGAGCACCTCGCCGCCCGCGAGCTCACCGTCACCCGGCACGAGCGGCTGCTGGCGGTCCGCGAGGCCCGGATCGAGTCGATGGCCTCCGAGCTGGCCGGGTCGCTGGCCGTCGGTGGCTGCTGCCCGGTCTGCGGCTCCCACGACCACCCCGCCAAGGCACAGCCGGGCCCCGACGCCACCGATGCCGCCGCGGAGAAGGACGCCCAGCGCCTGCTCGACGACGCCAAGACCGACGAGCACCTGCGTGCCGAGCACGTCCGGGACCTCGAGACCCGCCTGGCCCTCCTCCGCGACCGCGCCGGTGACACCGACCCCGACGCCGCCACGGACGAGGTGCATCGGCTCGAGGAGGCCTGCGCCGGGGCCCGCGCGGCGGTCGAGCAGGTCCCCCTCGCCACCACGACGCTCGCCGACGCCGAGCAGGCCGCCGCCGAGGTCGGCGCCGCACTCGAGCGGGCCCGCGCGCACCTGGTCGAGGCCGAGCAGCAGCACACCGACGGCGTACGCGAGGTCGACCGGCTCGACGCCGAGGTCGCCGCCGCCGGCTCGCTCGCCCGGGTCGCGCTGGCCGGCGGCGATCCGGCCGGCCTCGACCCCGCGGAGCCCGAGCTCCCGCTCGACGGACGCCCCGACCTGGCTGCTCTCGAGCGCGCCCTCGACCGCCGGCTCGGCGTCGTGCGTCAGCTGCGCGACCTGACCCGCGAGCAGGCGATCGCGGAGGAGTCGGCCACGCAGGCACTGTCGCGGTGCGAGGAGGCCGTGACCGAGGCCGGGTTCGCCGAGCTCGGCAGCGCACTCGCCGCCGCCCTGCCCGCCGCGGAGCAGGAGCGCCTCTCCACGGCCGTCGAGGCACACCGGGCCCGGCTGGCCGCCGTCACCGAGGTGCTCGCCGACGCCCCCGACCCGGGCGAGGAGCACGCCCTGCCCGACCTCGAGGTCCTGGCTGCCCGGCACGCAGCCGCCCATGCCGGGCTCGCCACGGCCCTGACCGGGGCAACCACGTCACGGGTGCGGGCCGAGCGCCTCGACGCCCTGGTCGTCGAGCTGACCGGCGCACTGGAGACGTGGGCACCGGTCCAGGAGCAGCTGCGCCTGGCCACCTCGGTCTCCGCCTTCGTCGACGGCCGGTCGGCCGACAACCCGCTGCAGATGCGGCTCTCGGCCTACGTCCTGGCCTGGCGCCTGTCGCAGGTCGTCGCCGCTGCCAACGAGCGCCTCGCACGGATGAGCGACCAGCGCTACTCCCTCGAGCACACCGGTCGCCGCGGCGCCGGCGAGACCCGGGGCGGCCTGAGCCTGCTGGTGCGCGACGACTGGTCCGGGGAGAGCCGCGACCCGGTCACGTTGTCCGGGGGCGAGACCTTCGTGGTGTCCCTCGCGCTGGCCCTCGGGCTCGCGGACGTGATCGCGCAGGAGGCCGGCGGCACCGAGCTGGACACGCTCTTCGTCGACGAGGGGTTCGGGTCCCTGGACCCCGACACCCTCGAGGACGTGATGGACACCCTCGACTCGCTGCGCGAGGGCGGGCGGGTCGTCGGCGTGGTCAGCCACGTCACCGAGATGCGCGACCGGATCCCCGTGCAGCTGCACGTCACCAAGGGCCGCAGCGGGTCGAGCGTCCGGCTCTCGCGCGGCGTGTAGGTTGCGGCCATGAGCCGACCCGAGGTCGATCCGACCTTCCTCGCGCTCCCCTTCCGCAGCCTCGGCGAGGTCGCCCTCGCCCGGGCCACGGAGCTGGGCGCCACCCATGCCGACTTCCGCTTCGAGCGCGTGCGCTACCAGCACCTGCGCGCCCGTGACGAGATCCTCCAGTCCGCCTCCGACGTCGAGGACCTCGGCTTCGCGGTCCGCGTCATCCACCGCGGCGCCTGGGGCTTCGCCTCCGGCGTCGTGCTCACCGTCGACGAGGCCCGCCGGGTCGCCGAGACGGCGGTCGCCGTGGCCGAGGTCGCCGCGACCATGACGACCACGCCGGTCGAGATCGCCCCCGAGCCCGTGCACGCCGACGTCACATGGGTCTCGGCGTACGACGTGAACCCGCTCGAGGTCGCGACCGCCGACAAGGCCGCGGTGCTGACCGACTGGACCCGACGGCTGCGCACCGGTGCGGCGGTCGACCACGCCACCGCCTTCGTGATGGCCGTCCAGGAGAACAAGTACTACGTCGACACCGCGGGCACCTCCACCACGCAGCAGCGCGTGCGGATGCAGCCGGGCTTCGAGGCGATGGGCACCGGCGCCGACACCTTCGACTCGATGGCCTCGATCGCCCCGCCGGTCGGCCGCGGCTGGGAGTACGTCGCCGGCAGCGTCGCCCAGGGCGCCTGGGACTGGGACGCCGAGATCGACGAGGTCCCCGAGCTGCTCGCCGAGAAGCTCAAGGCGCCCGGCGTCGAGCCCGGCTCCTACGACCTGGTCATCCACCCCTCCAACCTGTGGCTCACCATCCACGAGTCGATCGGGCACGCCACCGAGCTCGACCGCGCGCTCGGCTACGAGGCCAACTACGCCGGCACCTCCTTCGCGACCTACGACAAGCTCGGCTCGCTCCAGTACGGCAGCCCGGTCATGAACGTCACCGGCGACCGCACCATCGAGCACGGCCTGGCCACGGTGGGCTACGACGACGAGGGCGTGGAGACCCAGTCCTGGGACATCGTTCGCGACGGGGTCCTCGTCGGCTACCAGCTCGACCGTCCCATGGGCGCGATGAAGCCCGAGCTCGCCGGCCCCGACCACCCGCAGGGTCGGTCCAACGGCTGCGCCTACGCCGACTCGCCGGGCCACATCCCGATCCAGCGGATGGCCAACGTCTCGCTGCAGCCGGCGCCCGACGGCCCCAGCACCGAGGAGCTCATCGGCCGGGTCGAGCGTGGTCTCTACGTCGTGGGCGACAAGTCGTGGTCCATCGACATGCAGCGCTTCAACTTCCAGTTCACCGGCCAGCGGTTCTACGCCATCCGTGACGGCGAGCTGACCGGTCAGGTGCGCGACGTCGCCTACCAGGCGACGACCACCGACTTCTGGGGCTCGATGGAGGCCGTCGGCGGCCCCGAGACCTGGGTCCTCGGCGGTGCGTTCAACTGCGGCAAGGCGCAGCCCGGCCAGGTCGCGGCCGTCAGCCATGGCTGCCCCACCGCGCTCTTCCGCGGCGTCAACATCCTCAACACCACGCAGGAGGGCGGCCAGTGAGCACCCATCAGGTCACCCCGCAGAGCCTGGTCGAGCAGGGCCTGCACGCCAGCGTCTCCGACGACTGCATGGTCGTGGTGCGTGACTCGACCGGCGCCAACCTGCGCTGGGCCAACAACACGCTCACCACCAACGGCGTGATGCACGGCATGGACGTCTCGGTGGTCTCCTTCGTCCGCGGCACCGGAGGCGTGCAGGTCGGCACGGTCTCCGGCAGCGCCGCATCCCAGGCCCAGGTCACCGACCTCGTCCGCGCCGCCGACGAGGCCGCCCGTGCTGCCTCCCCCGCCGAGGACGCCGCCGAGCTGGTCCGCGACCGCGTGAGCCCGGACTGGGACGACCCGCCGGTCCCCACCGACATCCACGTCTACGACGTCTTCGCACCCGCGCTCGGTGAGGCCTTCGCTCGGTCATCGGCCGCCGACCGGGTGCTCTACGGCTTCGTCAGCCACGAGGTGACGACCACCTACCTCGGCTCCACGACCGGGCTGCGTCTGCGCCACGTCCAGCCGACCGGCCACTACGGCTGCACCGGCAAGGACGCCGCCCTGACCCAGTCGGCCTGGGTCGGCGGCGCCACCCGCGACTTCACCGACGTCGACGCGCTGGCCATGGAGGCCGAGCTCGAGCAGCGGCTCGCCTGGGGCGAGCGTCGCGTCGACCTGCCGGCCGGGCGCTACGACACGATCCTGCCGCCCAGCGCGGTGGCCGACCTGATGATCGACGCCTACTGGTACGCCGGCGCGCGCGCCGCCCACGAGGGCCAGTCGGTCTACTCCCGCCGCGGCGGCGGCACCCGCATCGGCGACCGCCTCGCCGCTCCGGGGGTGCGCCTGTTCTCCGACCCGGCCCACCCGGGCCTGGAGTGCTCGCCGTTCGCCGTCACCGGGTCCTCCGACGACGACCACTCGGTCTTCGACAACGGGCTCGCCCTGGGCAGCACCGACTGGATCCACGACGGAGAGCTCGCCTCGCTGGTGCAGACCCGGCAGACGGCCGCGATGACCGGCCGGCCCGTCACGCCGTACGTCGACAACCTGGTGCTCGAGATCGACGGCGGTTCCGGGGACGTGATGGACCTCGTCCGCGGCGCCGAGCGCGGGCTGCTGGTCACCTGCCTGTGGTACATCCGCGAGGTCGACCCGCAGTCGCTGCTGCTGACCGGCCTCACGCGCGACGGCGTCTACCTCGTCGAGGACGGGGAGATCGCCGGGTTGGTCAACAACTTCCGCTGGAACGAGAGCCCGGTCGACCTGCTGCGCCGCTTCACCCACGCCTCGGCGACGGTGCCCAGCTTCAGCCGGGAGTGGGGCGACGACTACTTCAGTCGCACCGCGACCCCGGCGATCCGGGTGCCGGACTTCAACATGTCCAGCGTCTCCCAGGCACGGTAGGCGAGCTCGACCTGCAGGGCCTCCTGCCGTGCGTGCAGGAGGCCGTAGGTGAACGTCGGCTCGCCCGCGGTGCCGGCGTCGTCGGCCAGCGCCAGCAGGTGCTCGCGAGCAACCACGGTGTCCTGGCGCTCACCGAGCACCTGGGTGGCCTCCTTGGCCCGCTCGGCCAGTTGCTTGGCCGGCTTGCCGAGACCAGGCCGCGCCACCTCCGCGGCGTACCGCAGGCGCTTGGCGGCCTTGCGCACCTCGTGCCAGGCGGCCTCGCGGTCCTCGGGCGACGTCGCCGCCCGCACCTCGTCGAGCCGGCGGCCCACCCGCCGCGCCTGCCGGCGCAGCCGCTTGGCCATCGCCTTCTCCGACGGCGCCTCCTCCAGCCGGAGGGGAGGCTCCTCCACCAGCGCACGGAGCTCCTCCAGCAGTGCGGCGTACCGCTCGCCGTCGAGCACCTGCACGGCCGCGGCGATCCCCGCCCGGGTCCGGTGCTCGTAGGTGGAGTCGATCCGCTCGCGGACCGGCCCGTGCACCAGCGCCGGGTCCTCCGCGTCGAGCGCGGTCATCAGCAGCTCCCGCGCGACCACGGCATCGCGGGTGTCGCTCAGCGCATGGCCCAGCCAGCGCAGCTCCTCGCGCACCGGCTCGGTCGCCTCCGTCTCGACCAGCGGCCGGTAGGCCGCCAGTGCGGCTCGCATCCGGCGGCAGGCGACGCGGGCCTGGTGGACCCCCCGGAGATCGCCGCGCCGGACGGCCACGTCCTGCGTGCGGAGGTCGTCGACCTGGTCGGCGAGGTACGCGATCAGGGGGTGCCGGGGTCGGGCGGGTTCGTGGAGCCGGTCACCGAGCACCGCCTCGATCTTGCGCTGGGTGCGCGCGGGGACCACGCCCTCCTCGGCCAGCTCGTCGGTGATCAGGTCCAGCAGGTCGACGTCGCCATCGACCAGCTCGACCTCCCACTCGCGCCAGCTCATGGTCGGGCCGTCGGGCAGCCGACCGGTCACCTCGTCGTCGCAGACCTCCGCGAGCACCGCACCGTCGTCGCCCAGCAGCGCGGTGGTGGTGCGACGCGTGCTGATCGTCGCGACCACGCCCAGGTCCTGACCACCGGTGTAGGCGCGCACCAGGTCCCGCAGGGCGTCCGGGGCCGGCTCCTCGGGCTCACCCAGCGGCTGGTGCACCTCGTCCCGTCCCGCGCCGACCGGCAGCTTCAGGTGCCAGCCCTCGTCGCCACCGCCGGAGCGTCGTCGCAGCGTGATGCCCGCACGGACCAGCGCCAGGTCGGCGGTGTCGAGGTAGGCCGCCTCGAGGTCGACGACGTCCGGAGGGCCGACCGAGGCCACGGCCCCCACCCCGGCGAGGTCGGGCATCGTCGTACGGCTGTCGACCGTGAAGGTGCGCTCGATCTCGTGGTGGTCGCTCACCCGCACATTCCTATCGCACCCGATGCAACCCGATCAGGCGGTGCGGCGTACTCCTGCTGACAACCACCACACAGGAGACGAACCACCATGCGAAGCACCACCGCTCTGGTCACCCTCGCGATCGCGACCGGCCTCCCCCTGGCCGCCGCCGCGGCTCCGGCCCACGCCGAGACCACCACCGAGCGCGAGAAGGGAGTGCTCGTCGAGTGCGCCGGCACGTGGCGGACCCGGCCGGTGACGGTGTCGGTCTACGAGCACCGCACCTACGGCAACGAGGTCCTGGTCGCGATCGGCGCCGAGGACCAGGAGGACTTCTGGATCTCCCAGCCCGACGGCCGCATCGTCCGACGGGGCGAGCTGCAGCAGGAAGGCACGCTCGGCGGCCGCAAGGTCGTCCTGGCCGGCACCGTCGTCCGCGACGGGGACCCGGTCGAGGTCCACGACGAGTTCGACGACGCCGGCCAGCACGTCGTGGTCGACGGCGTGCACAAGCCGCTCGCGGCGGACCTGGTCCTCACGTGGAGGAAGCGCAACGCCGTGCTCGACTGCAGCAACGCCTTCCGCTTCGACCTCACGGTGACCAAGACCGACATCGAGTGACGCCCGACGTCCGGTGACGACTCGGTGCTGCGTCAGCCCCTCACTCGGCGAACGCGTCGAGCGGCGGGCAGGCGCAGACCAGGTTGCGGTCGCCGTAGGCCTGGTCGATGCGGGCGACCGGCGGCCAGTACTTGTCGGGGTCGATGCCGGTCGGGAAGACCGCCAGTTCTCGGGAGTAGGGGCGGTCCCAGTCGCCCACCAGGGCGCGGGAGGTGTGGGGGGCCCGTCGCAGCGGCGAGTCCTCCGCAGTCCACTCCCCCGCGGCCACGCGGTCGATCTCGCCCTTGATCGCGATCATCGCGTCGCAGAACCGGTCGATCTCGCCGAGGTCCTCGGACTCGGTGGGCTCGACCATGAGCGTCCCGGCGACCGGGAACGACATCGTCGGGGCGTGGAAGCCGTAGTCGACCAGCCGCTTCGCGACGTCGTCGACGCTCACGCCGGTGTCCTTGGTGATCCCGCGGACGTCGATGATGCACTCGTGGGCGACGAGCCCGTTGTGCCCACGGTAGAGCACCGGGAAGTGCTCGTCGAGCCGCGCGGCGACGTAGTTGGCCGCGAGCACCGCGGTCGCCGTCGCCCTGGTGAGGCCCTCGGCGCCCATCATCCGCACGTAGGCCCACGAGATCGGCAGGATGCCCGCCGAGCCGTACGGCGCCGCCGAGATCGGGCCGATGCCGGTGCGACGCTCGGGGTCCGGGTGCATCCCGTGCGAGGGGAGGTACGGCGCCAGGTGGGCGCGCACGGCGACCGGGCCGACCCCCGGGCCACCGCCGCCGTGGGGGATGCAGAAGGTCTTGTGCAGGTTGAGGTGGGAGACGTCTCCCCCGAACTCGCCGGGCCGCGCGTAGCCCAGCAGCGCGTTGAGGTTGGCGCCGTCGACGTAGACCTGCCCGCCGTGGTCATGGACCACCTTGCACAGCTCGGTGATCCCCTCCTCGTAGGCGCCGTGCGTCGAGGGGTAGGTCACCATGATCGCCGCCAGGGTGTCGGCGTGCTTGTCGCACTGGGCCCGCAGGTCGTCGAGGTCGACCGACCCGTCGTCGGTGGACTTCACGACCACCACGCGCATGCCGGCCATCACCGCGGAGGCGGCGTTGGTGCCGTGGGCCGAGCTGGGGATCAGGCAGACGTCGCGCTGGGTGTCGCCGTTGCCGAGGTGGTAGCCGCGGATGGCGAGCAGCCCGGCGAGCTCGCCCTGGGAGCCGGCGTTGGGCTGGATCGAGACCCGGTCGTAGCCGGTGACCTCGGCCAGCCAGCCCTCGAGCGTGGACACCAGCTCGTGGTAACCCTCGGCGTCCTCGGCCGGCACGAACGGGTGCAGGTCGGCGAAGCCCGGCAGCGAGACCGGCTCCATCTCGGTGGTGGCGTTGAGCTTCATCGTGCACGAGCCCAGCGGGATCATGCCGCGGTCCAGCGCGTAGTCGCGGGCCGAGAGCCGGCGCAGGTAGCGCAGCATCTGGGTCTCGCTGCGGTGGGCGTGGAAGGTCTCGTGGGTGAGGTAGTCGGTGGTGCGCGAGAGCTCCTCGGGCAGCGCGGCCACCGGCTCGACCTCGGTGGGCGTGACCCCGAAGGCCGTGTGCAGCGCACGCAGGGTCGCGGGCGCCGCGCAGGCCCTCGGGACCGTGGTAGACGGCGTACATCCCGGCGACGACGGCCAGCAGCACCTGCGCGGTGCAGATGTTGGAGGTCGCCTTGTCGCGACGGATGTGCTGCTCGCGGGTCTGCAGCGCCAGGCGGTAGGCCGGCCGGCCCTCCGCGTCGACGGACACGCCCACCAGGCGACCGGGCAGGTGGCGCTCCAGGCCGGCCTTGACCGACATGAACCCGGCGTGCGGCCCGCCGTGGAAGAGCGGGACGCCGAAGCGCTGGGAGGAGCCGACCGCGACGTCGGCCCCGAGCTCGCCGGGAGACTCCAGCAGCGTCAGCGCGAGCAGGTCGCAGGCCACCACGGCCAGGCCACCGCGCTCGTGGGCGGCCTCGATGGCCGGACGCGGGTCGCGCACCTCACCCGAGGCGCCGGGGTACTGCACGAGCACGCCGCAGACCTGCTCGAGCTCGTCCGGCAGGCCCGCGGAGACGTCCGCGACGACCACGTCGATGCCCATGGCCTCCGCGCGGGTGCGCACGACCTCGATCGTCTGGGGCAGCGCGTCGGCGTCCACCACGAAGGGCCCGGACGCCTTGCGCTGGGCGCGACGCACCAGGGTCATCGCCTCCGCGGCGGCGGTGCCCTCGTCGAGGAGCGAGGCGTTCGCCGTGGGCAGTCCGGTCAGGTCGCCGATCACGGTCTGGAAGTTGATGAGGGCCTCGAGGCGCCCCTGGGAGATCTCCGGCTGGTACGGCGTGTAGGCGGTGTACCAGGAGGGGTCCTCGAGCACGTTGCGCCGGATCACCGGCGGCGTGGTGGTGCCGTGGTAGCCCAGCCCGATCATCGGCTCGGCGGGCCGGTTGCGCGCGGCGAGGTCGCGCAGCTCCTGCGCGACCTGGGTCTCCGTGGCCGCCTCCGGCAGCGAGAGCTCGGCCGCGGAGCGGATCCCGCCCGGGACGGCCGCGGCCATCAGCGCCTCGAGGGAGTCGAACCCGAGCCGGGCGAGCATCGCCTCGACGTCCTGGGGCCGCGGGCCGATGTGTCGGTCGGCGAAGATGGCGATGCCGGTCGGGCTGCTGTGGGGCTGGGAGGACATGCGGGTAGGGCTCCTGGGGCGTCGGGGTCCGGGCCCTCCCCCTCTGTCACGTCACCGGCGGGTGCCGGGGTGCTCCAGAGTCGCCTGGCCTGCGCGGTCCGGGTGCCTGAGAGGTTCCGGGGAGGAATTGCCCCTTCGGCGCCCCCCGCCTGAGACGAGGAGACTCTCCCGCGCGGGATGGTCAGCGGGAGCGAATCTACCAGTGCCGGCGCAGGGCCGGCGCCACCTCAGCCGGCGGAGCGGGCCGCGCGGCGCGCCGCGAGCTCGTCGCCGACCACCGGGGCCTCGGCGGCGGCCTCGTCGGCCGTGCGCTCGGAGGGCAGCTCGGCGAGCGTGCCCTCGATCTCGCGCCACACGCCACCGATGGCGATGCCGAAGACACCCTGCCCGCCCTGGAGCAGGTCGATGACCTCGTCGTTGGAGGTGCACTCGTAGACCGAGGCACCGTCGCTCATCAGCGTCACGCGGGTCAGGTCGTCGGTGCCGCGCTCGCGCAGGTGCGAGACCGCGGTGCGGATCTGCTGCAGCGAGATGCCGGCGTCGAGCAGCCGCTTGATGACCTTGAGGATGAGGATGTCGCGGAAGGAGTAGAGGCGCTGGGAGCCCGACCCCTTCGCACCCCGCACCGTCGGCTCGACCAGGCCGGTGCGGGCCCAGTAGTCGAGCTGGCGGTAGGTGATCCCGGCAGCGTTGCAGGCCGTGGGCCCGCGGTAGCCGAGGTCGCTGGGCAGGGGTGAGACGTCGTCGGTGAAGAGGAGTCCCTGCTCGTCGGCGGCCTCGGCCGCGCGTGCGGCGTCGACGCTCTCGCGCAGCTCCTGCTCGTGCTCGTTCACGCGGGTCCTCCGGTGTCTACTCCGTTCACCGTAACTCCGAGGGGGAAGACGTCGCAGGCGTTCCCGGGCGGGAGGACCACAACGGTGGAGTTACAACAGAGACGGCTCACCGTAAGCCCGGCCACCGACAGGGTCAAAGACTCTCGCGGCGTGTCGAACCCTCAACCTGAGAGTGAGACTTCGCGCCGAACCGGCGTATTGATACGCCGGCTCGGCGGGGCGCGTGGGTCGAACCGGCGTATTGATACGCCGGCTCGGCAGGATCAGGGCCTCAGTCGGAGGGGGCCTCGAAGTCCTCGGGGGTGACGTGGTCGAGGAACTCGCGGAACTTCTCGACCTCGTCCTCCTGCTCGGCGGGCACGGCCAGGCCGGCTTCGTCGAGGACGTCCTCGGAGCACACGATGCGCGAACCGGTGCGCAGGGCCAGGGCGATGGAGTCGGAGGGACGTGCGGAGACCTCGGTGCCCGAGGTCAGGACGAGCGTCGCGAAGAACACCCCGTCCTTGACGTCGGTGATGCGGACCTCCTCCAACGCGTTGCCGGTCGCCTCGAGCACGTCCTTGAGCAGGTCGTGGGTCAGCGGTCGCGGCGGGGTCACGCCCTGCTGGGCGAACGCGATGGCCGTGGCCTCGACCGCACCGATCCAGATCGGCAGGTAGCGGTCCCCCGCGACCTCGCGCAGCAGGACGATCGGCTGGTTCGAGGGCATCTCGACCCGGACTCCCATGACGTCCACCTCACGCATGTCTCCCACCCTACGCGCCGGTGGGGAGAGGCGGCGGGCAGGTCAGCGCGACAGGCCGGTCTTGACCAGGGTCGCGTGCAGACGCACCGACAGGGCCGCGATCTCGGAGGCGGCGTCGGCGGCACGGGCGCTGGCGGCGGCGTCGCGGCCGCGCTCCAGGGGAGCCACGACCTGCTGCACGAGCCCGACCTCGCGATCGGCCGCCGCCTTGAACGCGCGCAGGTGACGCGGCTCGATCCCGAAGTCAGCGAGCTCACGGGCGGTGCGGACGACGACGAGGGCGTCGGTGTCGTAGTGCCCGGTCCCGGGACGCGGCGACACCAGGCCGAACTGCTCGAGCTGCTCGAGCAGCTCCTCGGAGACCTCGGCCACCTTCAGCAGCTCCTTGCGTGAGAGTCGCAGGTCGTCACGTCGACGGAAGGACTCGGGACTCGGCATCCCGTCGGCCGCCAGCGCCACGGTCGGCACCGTGGGGACCACCGGCTCGATCGGCGGCGGCTCCATCCCGCGGTCGATGGCGTCGAGGTGCTCGCCGATGACCTTCAGCGGGAGGTAGTGGTCGCGCTGCATCCGCAGGACGTAGCGCAGGCGCGTCACGTCGTCGGCGGAGAACTTGCGGTAGCCCGCGGGGGTCCGCTCGGGCTTGATCAGGCCCTTGTCCTCCAGGAAGCGGATCTTGGGGATCGTGACCCCCGGGAAGTCGGGACGCAGCTGCTCGAGCACCTGCCCGATGTTCATCCGGGCCGAGCCGGAGGGACGTGCTCCCGAGGAGGCTCCCGAGGACGAGACGGAGCCGGTGGACACGACTCAGGCGCCCTCGTGGCCGGAGAAGAAGACCAGGCGGTACTTGCCGACCTGGACCTCGTCGCCGTCCTTGAGACGGACGGTGTCGATGCGGTCGCGGTTGACGTAGGTGCCGTTGAGGCTCCCCACGTCCGAGACCGTGAAGGTCGAGCCGTCCCGGTCGAAGACCGCGTGCCGGCGCGAGACGGTCACGTCGTCGAGGAAGATCTCGCTGTCGGGGTGACGACCGGCGGTGACCTTGTCGGTGTCGAGCAGGAAGCGGTTGCCCGAGCCCGGGCCACGCTGCACGACCAGGAGCGCGTGGCCCACCGGCAGGGCGTCCACGGCGGCGGCGTCGACCGGGTTGAGCTGGCGGTCCGAGGTCTCCACCCGCGAGTCGCCGGCGCCGATGGAGATGGTCGCGGTGGTCTCGCCGCGCGAGGGCTCCGCGGGGGCGTCCGGCGTCACCAGACGGGTCCCGCACTGCGAGCAGAAGCGGGCGTCGTCGGGGTTCTGCCGACCACAGGCGGTGCAGAACGGCATCGGGGTCTCCTCGGGTGGTGGACTCGCGTCGCTGACGCTCCCAACCCTCACCCCCGGGTGGAGGGTGATGGCGTGGGAGAACCTATCAGCCGTGCAGCGTGGTTCAACTCCGAACCGACGAGGTCCGGGAGGGGCCGTCGGGAGGGGCTGACCGGACCGGCTCAGCCCTCGAGCGAGGCCTCGTACGTCGCGGCGTCCATCAGGCCGTCGCCGACCTCGCCGGCCGGCTTGACCTCGAAGAGCCAGCCGCCGCCGTACGGGTCGTTGTTGACCAGCTCGGGGGTGGCGTCGAGCGCCTCGTTGCGGGCGACGACCTCGCCGGTGACCGGCGCGTAGACGTCGGAGACGGACTTGGTCGACTCCAGCTCACCGCAGGTGCTGCCGGCCTCGACGCTCTCGCCCACCTCGGGCAGGGAGACGTAGACGATGTCACCGAGGGCGTCCTGGGCGTAGTGGGTGATGCCGATGCGCACCGCGCCCTCGTGCTCGCCCGGGGTGCGGACCCACTCGTGCTCCGCGGTGTACTGCAGGTCGTCGGGGTACAAGGTGTCTCTCCTGGGGGTCGGGTGTCGGCAGGCTACTGCGCGTCCTGGGGCTGTGCGTACTCGGGCTCGACGGCGGGTCGGACCGACTCGATGTCCAGCGAGGCCAGGACCTCGACCTCGACCTCGGCCCCGTCCTCGGCCAGGTCCACGCGCGGGCCCTCGAGGATCGACATCGCCCCGGCGAGCGCGCTGGGGTCGCCGATCACGTCGACGACGTACGGCGAGCTGAGCAGCTGGCCGTCGACGACCAGCCCGCCCTCGGCGCTGGTGAACGAGCTCTGCGCGACCAGCCGCACCTGGCCGTTGAACTGCATCGCCTCGGCCGAGGCGATCCGCAGGCCCTGCACCATGTTGAGGATGGTGTCGGCGCGCACCCGTCCGGTCACCTCGGTGATGGTGATGCGGATGCCGGGACCGGTCACCGGCACCAGGCCCGCGAGGACGCTGAGGGTGTCGGCCTCGTTGGTCGCCTGCTGCAGGGCGACCCGCTCGGCGTCGGTGTCGGAGACCAGCTCGTCGCGGGCCTCCTCCAGCCGCGTGATCTCGGCGCGGGCGCGACGCGAGGCGCCGGCGAGGCCGGAGAGCACGTTGACGAGGTCCTGCTCGCGGTAGCCGGCGTAGGTGTCGTCGTCCTCGGCGGTCTGCACCTGGACGATCGCGGCGAAGGCGACCACGGCCAGCAGCACCGCGACCACGACCTGGCTGCGACCGGGGTGCAGGAGCGCTTGGCGCAGCCGCCGGCGGCCGGAGTCCTCGTCGGGACCCGACGGGACGGCGTGCATCTCCGGGGGCTGCTCGGCGGACTGCTGCGGGTCGGACATGGGCGCCGGGCTCACGCGTGGAACAGGTGCCGCCGGATGGCGGCCACGTTGGAGAAGATGCGGATGCCGAGCACGACGATGACGCCGGTCGAGAGCTGGCCTCCGACGCCGAGCTGGTCGCCGAGCCACACGATCGCACGTCGGGCTGGAGCACGAGACCGAGCACGATCCCGACCAGCAGGCCCAGGGCGGCGATCACGGGGTGCCCTCCTCGGGGTCTCGGGGTCCGTCGTCAGCGGGCAGCGGCTCGGCGTGGCGCAGCGTCCTGGGGGCGGCGGCCGGGAGGACGAGCTCCTCGACGTTGACCATCTCGAAGCCGAACCCGAACCGTGTCACCAGGTCCGCGACCCCGATGCCGCTGTCGCTGGCCAGCAGGTCTGCCTGGAGGGTACGCCGGTCCCCCACCGCGTTCACGACGTAGGGCGAGCGCAGCGGCTGGCTGTTGATGTTGACGACCGACCCGGAGTTCTCGATCGCACTGCGGACCGTGAGTCGCTGACCGTTGATGCTGATCGCCTCGGCCCCCGCCTGCCACAGCCCGTTGACGAGCAGCTGCAGGTCGGTGTCACGGATCAGCTCACCACCCGGCGGGGCGTCGCTCATGGTGATCCGCACCCCTTCGCCGCGCACGGCGATGAACCCGGTGCGGATCTGCAGCCGGCGCAGCCGGCTCTGCGCCGTCACCTGGTTGGCGGTCGTCGCGGCCAGCAGCTGCTCGGACTCCTCGACCTCCGAACGCAGCGCGAGGATGCGGTCCTGGAGCTGCTCGACGGTCTCGCGACGCTCCACCACGCGGGCCACGAGCACCGTCCGGCTCGACTGCGCCTCGTCGGCGCCCTGGGCGGTCTGCACGGCCGCGGTGGTCGCGAGCACGCCGAAGGCGGCGACGACGATGGCCGCGGTCCGGTGCGGCGTGCCACGGCGCTGGGTGGTCTCCCCCGCCGCCGCGCGACGACGGGCGACGTGCGCGTAGTCCTCGTCCATGGACTGCGCGGTGATGAGCGACAGCAGCGGCGTCGCGGCCCGCGCGCGCGGGTCCGCGGTGACGGGCGGCTCGAGGTCGACCACCGGTCAGCCCGCCGTGCCGGCCGTCCCTGCCGACCGCGCGGGTCGGGGGCGGCGCTCGGTGGTGCGCAGCAGCTTGCGGACCTGCCAGGCGTAGAGCAGCCCGGCCCACCAGTAGAGCCCGACGCCCCAGAAGGCGAAGGCCCAGCCGAAGACCTGGGCGAGCTCGGCCACGGTGCCCTCACCGTCGCCGAGCAGCAGCAGCGGGAACGCGTAGAGCAGGTTGAAGGTGGCGGCCTTCCCGAGGAAGTGGACCGGGAGCGCGCTGTACCCACGGGTGCGCAGCAGCGGCACCAGCAGCCACATCAGTGCGTCGCGCAGCGGCAGCGACACCGCCAGCCACCACGGGATGACGTCACGCATGGCCAGGCCCACGACCACGGCCAGGATGTAGAGCCGGTCGGCGACCGGGTCGAGGACCTGCCCCAGGACGGAGGTCTGCCCGAGCCGTCGAGCCAGCCAGCCGTCGAGCCAGTCGGTGACCCCCGACAGGACCAGCAGCCCCAGCGCCCAGGCGTCGGCCTCGGGACCGAGCACCAGCCAGAGGAAGACCGGGACCCCGGCCAGCCGGATGGCGCTGAGCAGGTTGGGCAGGGTCCACACCCCTGCGTCCGTCCCCGCCGTCGCTCGCTCGGTCACCCGCAGGACCCTAGCCAATGACGGGGGGTACGACGTCGGACGGCTCGTCGTGGTGCGCCGCGTCGCGGATCTCGCCGACCAGCTCCTCGATGACGTCCTCGAGAGTGGCCAGCCCGACGGTGGTGCCGTCGGCGGTCACGACCCGCGCCATGTGCGCCCCCCGGCGCTGGAGCTGCTCCAGCACGTCGTGCAGCAGGTCGTCGGGGCCCACGGGGGCGAACGGGCGCACCCACTTGTCCTCGACCGGCCGGTTGCGGCGCTCCTCGTCGGGCTCGAGCACGTCCTTGATGTGCAGGTAGCCGACCAGCTCACCGTCCTCGCCGGCGACCGGGAAGCGGCTGTAGCCGGTGGCGGCGCACAGCGACTCGACGTCCGCGGCGCTGGACCCGCGCGAGACCGTGGTCAGCGACGACGGCTCGAGCAGGACGGCCGCGACGGTCTTCTCGGTGAAACCGAGGGCACCGGCCAACCGGTCGTACTCGTCGTCCTCGAGCAGGCCCTCGCCGCGCGACTCCTCCACGAGGGCCGCGACCTCCTCGCGCGTGAACGCCGAGGACAGCTCGTCCTTGGGCTCGACCTTGAGCAGGCGCAGGGTGCCGTTGGCGATGGCGTTGAGCGAGACGATGATCGGCCGCAGCACGGTCACGACGCCCAGCATCGGCGGGCCGAGGACGAGCGCGGCCCGGTCGGGGCCCGCGATCGCGATGTTCTTCGGCACCATCTCGCCGAGGACGACGTGCAGGCAGACCACGATCGCCAGGGCGACCACGAACGCCACGGGGTGGACCAGCGCCTCGGTGACCCCGGCCCGCTCGAAGAGCGGCTCGATCAGGTGGGCGACGGCCGGCTCGCCGACGGCACCGAGGCCGACCGAGCAGATGGTGATGCCCAGCTGGGCGCCGGCCATCATCAACGACACGTTCTCCATGGCCCGCAGGGTGCTCCGCGCCATCCTCGAGCCGGACTGCGCGAGCGGCTCGATCTGGGAGCGGCGGGCGGAGACCAGGGCGAACTCCGCGCCGACGAAGAACGCGTTGGCGGCCAGCAGCAGGACCGCGATGACCAGGGCGGTGGCGTCGCTCATGCCTCCTCACCTGCCGTCGGGGTGTCGAGCAGCCGCAGCGAGACGCGGTCGACCCGCAGGCCGTCCATGTGCTCCACGGCCAGCACCGCGAGCTGCTCGCGGGGCTCGTCGGGGTCGGTGCGGTCGGGCACGGGCACCTCCGCGATGTCGCCGGTCTCCGGCACCTTGCCGAGCGAGCGCATCACCAGGCCTCCGACGGTGTCGTAGGACTCGTCCTCGGGCAGCTCGATCCCGGTCAGGTCCTCGACCTCGTCGGGTCGCAGCATCCCGGAGAGCACCCAGCTGCCGTCGCGGCGCTGTCGGCCGCGGGAGCCGAGCCGGTCGTGCTCGTCGGAGATGTCACCGACGATCTCCTCGATGACGTCCTCGAGGGTGACGATGCCGGCGTGGCCGCCGTACTCGTCGAGGACCACGGCCATCTGGAACCCGTCCTCGCGCAGCAGCTGCAGCAGCGGGTCGAGGCGCAGGGAGTCCGGCACGACGATCGGCTTGGCCATCAGGTGCTTGACCTTGGTGGTCGAGCGCTCGTGGACCGGCAGCGCCACGGCGTGCTTGACGTGGACCGTGCCGGCGACGTTGTGCTCCTCGTCGAGCACGGGGAACCGCGAGTGCCCGCTGGAGCGGGTGAGGTCGATGATCGCCTGCGCACGGTCGTTGAGCTCCAGCGACAGCGTGCGCATCCGCGGGGTCATGATCTCGCCCGCCGTGCGGGTGCCGAACTCCACCGAGCGCTCCATCAGCTCGGCGGTGTCCGCGTCGAGGGTGCCCTCGTCGGCGGAGCGCGCGATCAGCGAGGCGAGCTCGGTCGAGCTGCGCGCGGAGCGCAGCTCCTCCTGGGGCTCGATCCCGAGCCGGCGTACGAGCGCGTTGGCGGCGCCGTTGAGGAACCGGATGGGGTAGGTGTTCACGGCGGTGAACAGCCGCATCGGGCGCTGGGTCGCGCGGGCGGTGGCCAGCGGCAGCGCGATCGCGAAGTTCTTGGGCACCAGCTCGCCGAAGAGCATGGTCAGGATCGTGCTGATGATCAGGCCCAGGGCCAGCGCGATCGGCGTCACCGCGCCGTCGGGCACCCCGGCGGCGCCGAGCGGGTCCTCGATGAGGGAGGAGATCGCGGGCTCGGCGAGGTAGCCGATGCCGAGGTTGGTCAGCGTGATGCCGACCTGGGCGCCGGAGAGCTGGGTCGACAGCGAGCGCAGGGCGCGCTGGACGCCGACGGCACCGGCGTCGCCCGCGGAGGCGAGCTGGTCGACCTTGTTGCGGTCGACGGTGACGAGCGCGAACTCGGCGGCGACGAAGATGCCGCAGGCCACGACGAGGAGCAGGGCTGCCAGCAGGAGCAGCAGGGCGGTCATCGGCGCTCTCCCCGGGACGGTCGCTCAGCGGCGACGGGCGGGAAGAGCGGGCGACTTTGGGAGCCGTCCATCAGCGGAGCTCAGGGTCCTTTGCGATCAAGGGCGGATGACCAGCGAAGTGTAGCGGGGCACCCCGGGCGACCCCTACCGCTCGCGGGCGTCCTCTGCCACGCTGCCGCGCATGCGTGTGATCCAGTGGGCGACCGGCGGCGTGGGACGAGCGGCGATCGAGGCGATCCTCAAGCACCCCGAGCTCGAGCTGGTCGGGTGCTGGGTGCACTCGGCGGCCAAGGACGGCGTCGACGTGGGGACGATCCTGGGCGGGGCGGAGATCGGCGTGGCCGCCAGCGCCGACCGCGACGCCGTGCTGGCGATGGACGCCGACGCCGTGGTCTACGCCCCGCTCGTGCCGGACGCGGAGGAGGTCGCGGCCATCCTGCGCTCGGGCAAGAACGTCGTGACGCCGGTGGGCTGGTTCTACCCCCACGAGCGGGACCGGGCCGTGGTGGAGGCGGCGGCGCTCGAGGCGGGGGTGTCCCTGCACGGCACGGGGCTGAACCCGGGCGGCATCACCGAGCTGCACCCGTTGGTGTTCTCGGCCCTGTCCTCGGCGGTGACGCACGTGCGCGGGGAGGAGTTCTCCGACATCCGCACCTATGACGCGCCCGACGTGGTGCGCCACATCATGATGTTCGACGGCACACCGGAGGAGGCGTCCGGCGGGCCGATGCTCGGCCTGCTCAGCGGCGGTTTCAAGCAGTCGGTGCGGATGTGCCTGGACGTGCTGGGCTTCTCGCCCGACGCCGAGATCCGCACCTCCCAGGAGGTGGCCGTGGCCACCGCGCCGATCGAGTCGCCCATCGGGGTGATCGAGCCGGGCCGCGTCGCCGGCCAGCGCTTCTGCTGGGAGGCCTGGGTCGGCGAGCAGTGCGTGGTGCGGGTGGCGGTCAACTGGTTGATGGGCGAGGAGCACCTCGACCCGCCGTGGACCTTCGGGCCCGAGGGCGAGCGCTTCGAGGTCGAGGTGCAGGGTGACCCGCCCGCCTTCGTCACGATCAAGGGCTGGCAGCCCGAGACCGTCGAGGAGGGGCTGCTGCGCAACCCCGGGCGACCGCGGTGCACTGCGTGAACTCGGTCCCCTACGTGGTGGCGGCCCCGCCCGGCGTGCAGACCTACCTCGACCTGCCGCTCGTGGCGGGGCGCGCCCATCCCGACCTGGCCTGAGCCAGGCCCGTGCTCACTCCTCGCCGAGGGTGATCCCGCACTCCTCCTCGGCGTGCTCGGAGATCGCCTCGGTGGCGTCGTTGAACTCCTCGCTGTCGAGCTCCTCGAGCGTGGTGCCGAGCTCCTGCAGCTTCTCGAGGTCGACGCCCTCGGGGATGTCGCCGGTCATGACATCGGACAGGTCGTCGAGCGCGAGGCCGGCGTCGGCGAAGGCGTCCTCGATCTCCTGCACGCCGTCCTGCAAGACGGCCCAGTCGTCCTCGACCTCCTTCGGGGCCTCGTCGGCCAGCTCGTCGAAGGCCTCGAAGGCGGTGCTGAAGGCGCCGGGGTCGCCCGCCTCCAGGGCGTCGATGTCGGACTTGGCGCCCTCGAGGGAGTCGCAGTAGGCCTCGGTGTCGCTGCCGCTGCACCCGGTGAGGGCGAGGGAGGCCGCGAGCGCACCGGCGCCGAGGAGGGCCGAGGGGCGGCGGAGGGTATGGGTCAGGCTCTTGAGTGTCTTCACCCGGGCCAGCATGCCGTGTCCGCCTCCTGAGCGGGAGTCCCCCCGCCGAAGCTGGACGAGACCTGCCCACCGTCCAGCACCTGGTACGGCGACAGTCCGGTGCTCGACCGGGCCCGCCACGCCTCCACGGGGACCGGCGCGGCGCCCGCCAGCAGCAGCACGTTGCCGGGGCGTCGGGCCCGCCTGGTCGCGGGCTCCAGCCCGGCCGCCAGGTGCGGCAGCACCGCCCGCAGCCCGGCCACGGTCGACCGGATGACGGGGAACGGCGCCCGGTCGACCACGTTGAGCAGGGCCACGCCGGTCGGTGCCAGCACCCGGGCCACCTCGGCCAGCGCGGGAGCGGTCAGGAGCTCGGGCGGCACCAGCCCGTCGTCGTACGCGTCGAGGACGAGGAGGTCCGCGCGGCCGTCCGGCAGGTCGACCAGGCCGGCGCGGCCGTCGACGGGTCGCACCTTGATCCCGCTGCGCGGTGGCAGCGGGAGGTCACGACGGACCAGCGCGGTCAGCTCCTCGTCGGGCTCGAGGACCGTCTGGCGTGACCCGGGACGCGTGGCGGCGAGGTAGCGGGGCAGGGTCATGCCGGCCCCGCCGACGTGGATCGCACGCATCGGGGCTCCGGGGTCCCCGAGCGCGTCGACGACGTCGCCCATCCGGCGTACGTAGTCGAAGGCCAGCCGGGTGGGGTCGGCGAGGTCGACGTGCGACTGGGGTCGACCGTCGACGAGGACGACGTGCCCACCGTCCATGAGCCGGACCTCACGCTCTGCCACGGGTCCAACCTCCCACGCGGATGCTCCGGACACGGCATGATGGGCAGGTCATGCCCTCCCCCGCCGACCCCTCGGTCACTCCCGCCACGTCGCCCGCCCCCTGGCAGGTCGAGCCACCGCGCCCGGCGGACCGCGGCCTGGTGGGTCGCCTGCTGGAGGACGTCGTGGCCGAGGACCCCTCGGTGGCCCCCGAGGTCGCCGCCGGGACCGTGCGTGCGGGTGCGTGGCTGCACCGCGAGCGGCCGGCCTGGTCCGGCGTGGTCCTCGACCCGGCCCAGCCCACCCGCACCGTCGTGGGGTACGCCGACGTGCTGGCCACCTCCGAGGGCGCACCCGAGTCCCGGCACCTGCTGGTCCACCCGGCCTACCGCGACCGCGGGGTGGCCGCCGCGCTGCTCACCGCCTCCACTGCGGCCGTCGCCGAGCTCGCAGGAGCGGCCCCGGCCGCGGTGCCGCTCGACGACCTGCTCCCCGATCCCGACGAGGTCACCTACGAGCCCGCCCGCGTCAGCCGCCCGCGGTGGCGCAGTGCCGCCCTCGGCGCCGGCGCGATCGCGGCGGCCGGTGTGGCCGCGGTGCTGGCCGTCCAGGTGGCCGCCGGTCCGCTGGGCTCGGTACTGCCCTTCCTCTCGCCCCGCGACGCGGGTTCCTCGTCCTCGACGCCGCCGCCGGCACCCTCGTCGCCCACCTCGGCGCCGAGCCCGCAGCCGGTCGTGGCCGCCGGGGACCCGATCCCCCCGCAGCCGGGCAGCACGCCCTCGGGTGGGCCGGGACCGTCCGCCCCCGCTCCGACCGCCAGCGGCACCCCGACCCCGACGACACCTCCGACCCCGACGACACCGTCACGCAGCCCCGGGCTGGCCTCGCTCCTGCTGGACCCGGTCGTGGGGGGCCTGGTGGGCACCGTCGACGGCGTGACGGGCGACGCGCTGTCGCCGGTCACCGGTGTCCTGACCGGCACCACCGACGCCACGACCGACGTCCTCGACGACGTGCTCGACGGGGTGCTGGGCCTGCTCCCGGTGCCGGCGGCGGCGACGCAGCCGGCCCCGCGGCGCTGACGCGGACCGGGGTGGTCGGCCCCGCCTGGACCGGCTCCGTCAGGATGGGCCCATGAGCGCCTACTGGGTCAGCAGCTACCTCGAGATCACCGACGAGGCGAAGCTCCGCGCGTACGCCGAGCTCGCCGGTCCGGCCATCATCGGCGCCGGGGGCAGGTTCCTGGCGCGGGGCCTCCCGGCGGCGACGTACGAGGCAGGTCGCGAGGAGCGCTGCGTGGTCATCGAGTTCGACAGCGTCGAGGACGCCGTCGCCTGCCACGACTCCGCGGCTTATCAGGAGGCCTTGGCGGCGCTGGGCGACGGCGCGGCGCGCGACCTGCGGATCGTGCCGGGCGCCTGAGCCGGCGCTGAGACCCCCTCAGCCGCGGCGGGCACGCCGTCCCGCGAGCCCGCGCACCATCTCACCGCCGACGAAGCGCGCCGCGGCGACCGCCGCGTGCAGGCCCGGGTCGGGGTCCTTGCCGCGCCCCATCCGGGCGATCTGCGTCTCGTACCACTCCGACTCGCCGGCCAGCCCGGCCACCGTCGGCAGCGAGTAGCGCGGCAGCGGGTGCCCGTCGCCGCCGGCCAGCAGCCGGGCGGTGAGGTCGGGCTCGATGGCCAGGGGGCGGCCGAGGCCGATCAGGTCCACGCCGCCGTCGTCGAGCAGCTGCTCCATCGTGGCGCGGGTGCGGATGCCGCCGGTGAGCATCACCGGCACCCGACCGGCTGTCTCGCGCACCCGGCGGGCGAAGCCGGCGAAGTAGGCCTCCTTGTGGCTGGTGGTCCCGCGCTGCTCGGCGAGCTCGTCGACCTCGCCGAAGAGGGCGGGGTTCTCGTAGGTGCCACCGGAGATCTCGACGAGGTCGACGCCCTCCTCCACCAGCATCCGCACGACCTGCTCGGCGTCGTCCTCGGTGAAGCCGCCGTGGCGGAAGTCCGAGGAGTTCAGCTTCACCGCGACGGTGAACCCGTCGCCGGTGCTCGCCCGCACCGAGCGCACCGCCTCGACGAGCGCCCGGGACCGACCCTCGAGGTCGCCGCCCCAGCGGTCGCTGCGGCGGTTGACGTACGGCGACAGGAACTGCGCCAGCAGGTAGCCGTGCGCTGCGTGGACCTGCACCCCCTCGAAGCCGGCCTCCTCGCAGCGCCGGGCCGAGGCGCCGAAGCCGGCGACGATGGCCTCGGTCTCGCCGTCCTCGAGCGCACGCGGCTTGGCGAAGAGCCCGGCCATCCGCACCGCACCCGCGTCGGCGCTGGGCGCCACCGGGCGCCCGGTGATGAAGCGGTTGGTCTGGCGACCGGGGTGGCTCAGCTGGGCGATCAGCGGGCTCTCCCCCGACGCCTGCCTGACCCGGGCCAGCCGCGCCACGTCGAGCCGCTCGTCGGCCACGACGTTGCGGCTGCGCTCGAGGTAGCGCCGGTCGACCATCAGGTTGCCCGTGACCAGCAGTCCCCCGGCCGCGCCGGCTGCCCACCGGCGGTAGACCGCCTCCAGCGCCGGGGTCGCCTGGTGCTCGGAGTCAGCGAGGTTCTCGGTCATCGGCGCCTTGGCGATGCGGTGCGGCAGTGTGAGTCCGGAGGGCAGGGTCAGCGGGTCACTGAGTCGGGGCACGGGCGGCACCGTAGTGGAGGCACGCCGCTCGCCCCGGTCGTTCTCAGCCCGCGGGGGTCAGCGGCATCCGGTCGAGCACGCGGCCGGCCGCCACCCCTGCCGTCGCGTACCCGATCCCCCGGTGGCCATCCCCACCTGCGGGTGAAGGCGGAGAGCCCACCGCCCGCCTAGCGTGGACCGGCCATGTCGCTCTCCCTCTCCCCCGCCCATCTCACCCGCTACCGACAGATCGCCGGCCTGCTCGTGCGGCACGGCCGTGGGGACCTGGTCCGCTCCTCGGGCCTGTCGGAGGTCCTGGAGGACGAGCCCGCCTCCGATCGCGTCGAGGCCGACGCCGAGCGCCTGGCCGCCGACCTGGAGGCGATGGGCCCGACGTTCGTGAAGCTCGGCCAGCTGATGTCCTCGCGGGTCGACCTCATCTCGCCGGCCTACGTCGAGGCGCTCTCCCGGCTGCAGGACGACGTCGAGCCGTTCGGCCTCGAGCAGGTCGAGGACATCGTGAGCAGCGAGCTCCAGGTGAGGCTGAGGTCGGTGTACGCCGAGTTCGACCCGGTCCCCATGGCAGCGGCCTCGATCGGGCAGGTCCACCGCGCACGCTTGCGTGACGGGCGAGAGGTCGTGGTCAAGGTGCAGCGGCCCGGTGTCCGGGAGCGGATCCGCGACGACATGGAGGTCCTCGCCGACCTGGCCGGGCTGCTGGACCGACACACCGACGCCGGCCGGCGCTTCGGGTTCGCCGACCTGCTCGAGGAGTTCCGCAAGGTGCTCGTCGACGAGCTGGACTACCGGCGCGAGGCGGACAACCTCGCCAGGGTGCGTGAGCTCGTCGCGGGCCGAGACCTGCTCGTCGTGCCCGCCCCGGTGCCCGAGCTCACGACGGGTCGCGTGCTCACCATGGAGTACGTCGAGGGGCGCAAGATCACCGACATCGGTCCTCTCGGGCGGATGGACCTCGATGGCGCGGCGCTGGCCGACGAGCTCTTCGCCGCCTACCTCGACCAGGTCCTGGACAAAGGCGTCTTCCACGCCGACCCGCACCCCGGCAACGTGCTGGTGACGCCGGACGGACGCCTGGTGCTGCTCGACATCGGCATGATCGCCCGGATCGCGCCGTCCGTGCGCGACCACCTGGTGAAGCTGCTCCTGGCGCTCGCCGACGCTCGTCCCGAGGAGGTCACCCGGATCGCGATCCGGCTCGGTCAGCCGCTGCCGGACTTCGACGAACGGGCGCTGGGGCGTGCCGTCGCCGAGCTCGTGGGGCGCGCCGCCGACGCGAGCCTGGGCGAGCTGGAGATCGGCTCGCTCGTGCTCCAGCTCACCGTCCGTGCCGGGGAGGCCGGCCTGCGGATGGAGCCCGAGCTCTCCCTGCTCGGCAAGGCACTGCTCAACCTCGACCAGGTGGCGACCGCCCTCGATCCCCGGTTCGAGCCGCGCGAGGCCCTGCAGCGGCACGTCACCAGGATCATGCAGTCCTCGATGCGCACGACGCCCGCCGCGATGATGGCCACGCTCCTGGAGACCAAGGAGTTCGTCGAGGAGCTCCCCGGCCGGGTCAACCGGGCCTTCGACGCCCTGGGGCGCGGGCACTTCGAGCTGCGCGTCGACGCCATCGACGAGGACGAGTTCCTGCGGGGCCTGCACAAGCTCGCGAACGTCCTCGCCGCCGCGGTGGTCCTGGCCTCGATGATCCTGGCCGCCGCGATCCTGGCCGCCAGCAGCGACGACGAGGGGTCGCTGACCAGCCGGATGGCACTGGCGGTGTTCGTGCTGGCCGTGCTGGGCTCGGTGGGCATGCTGGTGCGCATCGCGCTGCAGACCCGACGGGCCAACCTCGGACGCCGCCGAGGACCGGGGACCTCGTGAGCGGGCCCCGATGAGCGAGCCCCCATGAGCGAGCCCGAGCGCACCCCCGACGGCCGCTACGTCGTCATCGACGGCCGCCGGTGGCGGGCCACCGACCCCGCGATCCCCGAGGAGCGCCGCGCCGAGCTGACCCGCCTCCTGATGGCGTGGCGGCGGGAGGTCGGTCGCACCAAGGACACCGACGAGGAGGCCGCCTCCCGCGCGGGCGTCCAGGCAGCCAAGGTCGCACTCGGCGAGCGCGGCACGCCGTGGTGGGAGCAGAGCGACGCCGAGCGCGAGGAGCGGTGGTCGGCCGGCGTACCCCTTCCGGGGGCGGGTCGGGGCGACTCCGGGGCAGGATGAGCAGGTGCCACGAGTCTCGAGAGTCAGCGTCCTGCAGGTCGGCCGGGTCCGTGTGCGGCCCGACAACGTCGCCGGCACCTGGCGACCGATGCTCTGGTGGACGGCCTTCTCCCGCTCGTGGACGCCGTGGCTGCCGGTCAACGTCGTGGTCGTCGAGCACGACGAGGGCGTGCTGCTGGTCGACACGGGGCAGAGCCCGGCGTCACTGGAGCCGGGCTACCACCCGGGCGGCGTGCTCGGATGGGCGTACCGCCGCCAGGCAGACTTCGACGTCGACGCAGCAGACCACCTGCCGGCACGGTTGGGCGGGATCGGTCGGTCGGTCAGCGACGTCGACACGGTCGTCCTCACCCACCTGCACCAGGACCATGCGGGCAACATCGGTCTGCTCCCCCACGCCCGGGTGCTCGTGTCGGCCGACGAGCTCGCGCTGCTGGAGGAGAAGCAGCCCGCAGCCCACGGCGTGATGCCCGAGCACGTGGCACCTCCGTCGGTCACGTTCACCCCGGTGGTCCCGGCACCGCTGCCAGCGCCGCTGGGCCCGTTCACCACCGGCACCGACCTGTACGACGACGGCACGCTCGTCCTGCTGCCCCCCCCCCGGGCACTCGCGCGGCTCGCAGAGCCTGCTGGTGCGCCGGCCCGATGCCGTCCCGCTGCTCGTGGTCGGCGACCTGACCTACGACCCCGCGCTCCTCGCCGACGAGCGGGTCCCCGGCACCGGCGCCACCGCGCAGCAGCGGGCCTCCACGCGGGCCGTCAACGAGCTGCTGGCCGCCGAGCCGGGGCTGCGGGTCGTCGCCGCGCACGACCCCGGAGCGGCGGCGCTCGTCGCGGGGGCGGGCTCATGATCCGCTACCCGGCGCCGCTGCGTCCCGGCGACACGATCGCCGTGACGTCGCCGTCAGCCGGCGTCGAGGGCTCGGCCGCCGCCCGGATCGACTTCTGCGTGCAGTGGCTGCGGTCCGAGGGGTTCGAGGTCGTCGTCGGCGACTGCATGGACGGCTCGGGCATCACGTCCGCGTCCGCCGAGCGCCGCGCGGCCGAGCTCACCGAGATGTTCTGCGATCCCGCGGTCCGGTGCGTGCTGCCTCCGTGGGGCGGTGAGACCGCGGTCGACCTCGTCGACCGGCTGGACTGGGACGCGCTGGCGGCCGCAGAGCCGACCTGGCTGGTCGGGTACTCCGACATCTCGACCCTGCTGCTGCCGATCACGACCCGCCTGGGCTGGGCGACGATCCACGGCGACAACCTGGCCGACACCCCCTACCAGCCGCCGGCGGGGCTGCTGCCGTGGACGGCGCTCGCGGAGGGTCCGGGGCCGCACGTCCAGCGCGACTCCGGTGTCGTCGCGGACTGGGAACCCCGGCAGGGCGACCCCCGGGCGACCGAGTGGCGCGAGGTGACCGGCGGCCGGTGGCGGCTGCACGGTGCCGAGTCGCTGGTGGCCGGCGGGCGGCTCATCGGTGGGTGCATCGAGACCCTCGTCAACCTGGCGGGCACGCCGTACGGCGACGTCGCCGCGTTCGGTGAGGCCCACGCGGACGAGGGCCTGATCGTCTACGTCGAGGCCGCCGAGGACGGTGCCGCGACGATATGCCGCCACCTGCACGGGTTGCGGTTGGCCGGCTGGTTCGAGCACGCCTCGGCGATCCTCGTCGGCCGCACCAACGCGCCCGACCATCCACGGATGACCCAGGAGCAGGCGGTGCTCGACGCCCTCGGCCGCTTGGGCGTCTCCCTCGTCCTGGACGTCGAGATCGGGCACGTCCCGCCGCACCTGCCCCTGGTCAACGGAGCGCTCACCACCATCACCGTGGACGGCGACGTGCACGAGCTCGTGCAGGAGCTGCGCTGACCCGCAGCCGCGCCACCCGCCGGGGCCGATCCTCGCCGCCTGAGGGCCGATCAGAAGCCGGCGTTCTCGAGGAACGCCACCCACTGGTCGGTGCGGTCGTCGTCGGTCTCCGGGGCCGGGTCCACGACCAGGTCGTCGTCGACCTCGAAGCGCTGCAGGACGGTGATGACCCACTCGGTGTCCGAGGCGAGGTCCTCGACCTGGGCCAGCTCCTCGTCGCTCGGCCGCGGGTCGAACATCTCGGGTCGGTCGAAGATCGACACGTAGATCTCGGACAGGTCCGCCGTGTACTCCACCGAGGACACCTGCTCGTCCTCGTCCAGCCCGATGGTGACCTCGGCGAGAGTGGCCTCGTAGAAGTCGACGTAGAGGTCGGTGAGGTCGTCGACGTCGACGCCCAGGTTGAGTGCCAGCCCGGCGGCGACGCTGCGGGAGGACTGCTCGACGTCGGCGCCCATGGCCGCCATCACCTCGGCGTACGGCGCGGTGCCGGTGACGGTGTCGCCGTCGCGCTCGACGTCCTTGAGCACTTCGGGGAGGTCCTCGGAGAGCTGCCGCAGGTCGGTGACGCCCTGCCCGAGCATCAGCTCCACGATCGAGGAGTCGTCCTCAGGGACCACGGCGAGGTCGAAGTAGGAGATGCCGGGCTCGAAGGGGCCGAGGTCGGCCTCGGGGTTGGCCTCCTTCAGCGCGGCGTAGTCACGGGAGTCGACGGTGATCCGCTCGGGCCCGACCCACATCTCGAACCCGACGTCGGCACCGCCGCCGGTCATCGGGCCCAGGATCGCGGACAGGTCCATCGTCATGTGGCTCAGCTCGGGGCTGACCTCGGCCGTGAGCGTCGGGCTGTCCTCGTCGATCTCGGTCTCGGTGTCGACGCCCATCAGCGAGGACGACAGGTCCTGCGCGGTGAAGGACGTGATCCGGTAGCTCGTCGCCTCGCTCGCCTCGGCGAAGGCGTCGTCGAGGACGAACGTCTGCGTCTCCTCGTCGGTGGTGCCACCGCAACCGGTGGCGAGGGCGCAGGTCAGGAGCAGGCCGGCCGCGAGGCGACCCCGAGATGTCGTCATGCCGGCAAGGCTATGCGGACACGTCCTCCCGCGCCTCGCTGCGTCCACAGGCACGGCGGCAGCGCGAGCCGACGGGTCGATTGGAGGTCCTGTCCGGCACCGGGTGCCGTCTACGACCTCCACGACCGGCGTCCATCGAACGTCCGGGATTGTGAGCGGCTCTCCGATGCAGATGGCTTCCCGGCCGCATGCCGTTGGACACGTGTGGCACGCGACTGGGACAGAAACAGCGCCTGACCCGCGTTTCCGCAGGTCAGGCGCTGTTCTCGTTCGGTCGGGCTGACAGGATTTGAACCTGCGACCCCTTGTCTTGAGCCGAGCACCGGACTTCCTTTGCAATAGTTGGCAAACTCGGCTCTGACCTGCGGCGATACGCCCGTTTGGGCCTACTGGCTCATCAACGTTCGTCATCGTTCCGCTGTGAAAACCGTGAGTAAAGCGAGAGCGGTTCAGATTCGTTGAGCTCGGCACACTCCTGCCACCGTCAGTATTGGCGCGCTGGCCCTCACTGCAAGAGGGAGCCCTGCCCTCTAACGGGAAGAGGATTGTGCGGGAGGCACAACGGGGTCGCGTCACTCCACGGATCGCATCCGAGAAGGCGGACCGCTCCCCCACTCGCGCGCACCAGTCCCAGCAGGATCCGGATGGTCGTGGACTTGCCGGCGCCGTTCGGCCCGAGGAAGCCATGGGTCTCCCCCGGAGTCACCGTGAGATCCAGCCCGTCGAGCGCTCGGACCCGCCCGAACGTCTTGGCCAGGCCCTCGATCGCGATGGCTGGGGTCGTCACGACACGACCGTAGGCCCGACCGGACACCACGACATGGGGCGAAGGTCCCGGATGCTCGGGGCGTCGTACGGGCCGCCCCGTCAGGCGTCGGCGCTGGTGGCAGCGGCCGCCGTGACCGACGGGGACCGTCCCTCGCCGGGCCGCTCGCCCTCGTCGCTCCACCGCCAGTCACGCACGAGCGGCAGGTCATCGCCGTGGTCGCGGGTCCACTGCCGCGCCTCGCGGCGCAGGTCGACCATCTCCTGACGCAACGACGCGGCGCGCGTGCCCAGGCCGGGCGTGCGGTCGACGACGTCGATGACCAGGTGAAAGCGGTCCATGTCGTTCATCATCACCATGTCGAAGGGCGTGGTGGTCGTGCCCTCCTCCTTGTAGCCGCGCACGTGGAGGTGCTCGTTGTTCGCCCTCCGATAGGTCAGCCGGTGGATGAGCCAGGGGTAGCCGTGGTAGGCGAAGACCACGGGCACGTCGGTGCCGAAGAGGCTGTCGTACTCACGCTGGCTCATGCCGTGCGGGTGCTCGCCCTCGTCCTGCAGGCGCATCAGGTCGACGACGTTGACGAACCGGATCCGCAGGTCGGGAAGCCGTTCGCGCAGGATCTTGGTGGCGGCGAGCGCCTCGAGGGTCGGCACGTCACCGGCCGAGGCGATGACCACGTCGGGCCGGCCCTCGTCGTTGGAGGCCCACTCCCAGATGCCGGCGCCGCGGGCGCAGTGCAGGTCGGCCTGGTGGGCGTCGAGCCAGTCGTACGACGGCTGCTTGCCCGCGACGACGACGTTGACGTACTGCCGGCTGGCCAGGCAGTGCTGCATGGTCGACAGCAGGGTGTTGGCGTCCGGCGGCAGGTAGACGCGCACGACCTCGGCCCGCTTGTTCACGACGTGGTCGATGAACCCGGGGTCCTGGTGGGAGAAGCCGTTGTGGTCCTGGCGCCACACGTGCGAGCTCAGCAGGTAGTTGAGGCTCGGCACCCGGGCCCGCCACGGGATCTCCCGGGTCGTCTTCAGCCACTTGGCGTGCTGGTTGAACATCGAGTCGACCAGGTGGATGAACGCCTCGTAGCAGCTGAACAGCCCGTGCCGACCGGTGAGCGTGTAGCCCTCGACCCAGCCCTGGCAGGTGTGCTCGGAGAGGATCTCGACGACCCGCCCGGAGCGGGCGAGGTGCTCGTCCACGTCGAGGATCTCGCCGGCGAAGACCTTGTCGGTCACCTCGTAGACCGGGCTGAGCCGGTTGGAGGCGGTCTCGTCGGGACCGAAGATGCGGAAGTTGTCGGGGTTGTCGCGCACGACGTCGACGAGGTACTCCCCCAGCACCTTCGTGGGCTCGTGGATGGTCGCGCCCGGCGCGGGTACGTCGACCGCGCGGGTCCGGAAGTCGGGCAGCCGCAGCGGACGGGTGAGCAGCCCGCCGTTGGCGTGCGGGTTGGCGCTCATCCGGCGGGTGCCCTCGGGCGCGAGGGCGCGGAGGTCGGGTCGCAGCACGCCCGCCTCGTCGAAGAGCTCCTCGGCGCGGTAGGACCGCAGCCACTCCTCGAGCTGGGCGCGGTGCGCGTCGTTGTCGCGGGTCTCCGAGAGCGGGACCTGGTGGGCGCGCCAGGTGCCCTCGACCGGCAGGCCGTCGACGACCTTGGGCCCGGTCCAGCCCTTGGGGGTGACCAACAGGATCATCGGACTCGGCCGCCGCTCCAGGTCGCCGTCCTCGCGGGCCGCGCGGCGGGTATCGGTGATCGTGTCGTGCGCGGTGTCGAGCGCCGCGGCGAGCTGGCGGTGTACGTCGGCCGGGTCGTCGCCCTCGACGGTCAGCACCTCGTGGCCGTAGCCCTCGAGCAGCTTGACCAACTCCGCGCGCGGGATTCGCGCCGGCACGGTCGGGTTGGCGATCTTGTAGCCGTTGAGGTGCAGGATCGGGAGCACCGCCCCGTCGCGGACCGGGTCGACGAACTTGTTGGAGTGCCAGGACGCGGCCAGTGGCCCGGTCTCGAACTCGCCGTCGCCGACCACGGCGGCGACCAGCAGGTCGGGGTTGTCCATCGCGGCGCCGTACGCGTGGGAGAGGACGTAGCCGAGCTCGCCGCCCTCGTGGATCGACCCGGGCGTCTCCGGCGCGACGTGGCTGGGGATGCCGCCCGGGAAGGAGAACTGGCGGAAGAGCTCCCGCATGCCGTCGCGGTCGGGGCCGACGCGCGGGTAGAGCTCGGAGTAGGTGCCCTCCAGCCAGGCGTTCGCGACCGCGGCCGGTCCGCCGTGGCCGGGACCGGCGAGGAAGATCGCGTCGACGTCGCGCTCACGGATCAGCCGGTTCAGGTGGGTGTAGACGAGGTTGAGGCCGGGGCTGGTGCCCCAGTGGCCCAGTAGTCGCGGCTTCACGTCGTCCCGCGCCAGCGGGCGGTCGAGCAGCGGGTTGTCGAGCAGGTAGATCTGGCCCACCGACAGGTAGTTGGCGGCCCGCCACCAGGCGTCCAACCGGGCCAGCTCGGCATCGTCCAGCGTCACGTGGTCTCCTCGAGAAGTCGTCCGTCGGATCCCCCCGCGACCCATGCTGCCGCGTCGCGTGGCCCCACGACAGGGGCCGAAGGTCACCCGTCGAGCAGGGCCTGCGCCTCCCGCGCGATCTGCCACTCCTCGTCGGTGGGGACGACGAGGACCGCGACCTCGCCGTCGGCGGGCGAGATCCGCCGGGCCTCGCGGGACGGGGCGTCGTTCGCCGCCGCATCGACCGCGATCCCGAGCCGCTCCAGCCCGGCCAGCGCGGCCGCCCGCAGGACGGCGGAGTTCTCGCCGACCCCGCCGGTGAACGCGATCGCGTCGACCCGTCCGAGGACGGCGTAGTAGGCGCCGACGTACTTGCGCAGCCGGTGGCAGCAAACCGCGAAGGCCAGCTGGGCCGCCGGGTCACCCGCCGCCATCCGGGCCTCGAGCTCGCGGAAGTCGCCCTGCCCGGTCAGGCCCTTGAGACCGGAGTCGCGGTTGAGGTGGCCGTCGATCTCCTCCAGCGACCAGCCCAGCTGCCGGTGCAGGTGAGCGTGCAGGGACGGGTCGACATCACCCGAGCGGGTGCCCATGACCAGACCCTCCAGCGGGGTCACGCCCATCGAGGTCTCGACCGAGGCTCCCCCGGCGACGGCGGTGGCCGAGGCGCCGTTGCCGAGGTGCAGCACGATCGTGTTGACCTCGCCCACCGGTCGGCCGAGCAACTGCGCGGCCCGCTCGCTGACGAAGCGGTGCGAGGTGCCGTGGAATCCGTAGCGTCGGATCCCGTGCTCCTCGCGCCAGGCGATCGGCACGGCGTAGGTGTAGGCGTGCTCCGGGATCGTTTGGTGGAAGGCGGTGTCGAACACCGCGACGTGCCGGACCTCGGGGAAGAGCCGGCGCGCGACCCGGAGGCCGGCGAGGTTGGCGGGGTTGTGGAGCGGGGCGAGCGGCACCAGCTCCTCGACCGCCGCGATCAGGGCGTCGTCGACCAGCGCGGGCGCGGAGAAGCGATCACCGCCGTGCACGACGCGATGGCCGACCGCACGCACCGACGACGTCGTCAGGGCCGGACCGTGCTCGTCGAAGGCAGCCAGGGCGGCACTCAGCGCCGCCTCGTGCGACGGGAGGTCGAGCTCGCTGCGGTGCCGCTCACCCGCGGCGTCGGTGTGGGTGAGGACACCGACACCGGACCGGTCGCCGATCCGCTCCGCCAGGCCGGCCGCGGCGGTCTCGCCGGACCCGGGGTCGAGCAGGCGGTACTTCAGCGAGGACGAGCCGGTATTGAGGACCAGGACGTGGGAGGTCACTGCGCGACCCCACCCCGCTGAGCCTGCACGGCTGTGATCGCGATGGTGTTGACGATGTCGCGGACGGTCGCCCCCCGCGAGAGGTCGTTGACCGGCTTGCGCAGCCCCTGCAGGACCGGGCCGATGGCGACGGCATCGGCCGAGCGCTGCACGGCCTTGTAGGTGTTGTTCCCGGTGTTGAGGTCGGGGAAGACGAAGACGGTCGCGCGACCGGCCACCGGCGATCCGGGCAGCTTGGTCGCCGCGACCGCGGGGTCGATCGCGGCGTCGTACTGGATGGGGCCTTCGACGAGGAGCTCGGGCGCCCGGGTGCGGACCAGCTCCGTGGCCACCGAGACCTTCTCGACGTCGCTGCCCGACCCGGAGGCACCGGTGGAGTACGACAGCATCGCAACCCGCGGCTCGATCCCGAACGCCGAGGCGGTCGCCGCCGAGGAGATCGCGATGTCCGCGAGCTGCTCGGGGTCAGGGTCGGGGTTGACCGCGCAGTCGCCGTAGACGAGGACCTGGTGCTCCAGGCACATGAAGAAGACCGAGGAGACCACCGAGACTCCCGGCACGGTGCGGACCACCTGGAGCGCGGGGCGGATGGTGTGCGCGGTGGTGTGGACCGCGCCGGACACCATGCCGTCGGCGAGGCCGAGCTCGACCATGAGGGTGCCGAAGTACGACACGTCCTGGACCGTCGTCCGCGCCTCCTCCGCCGTCATCCCCTTGTGGCGGCGCCGCTCGAGGAGCTCGGCCGCGAGCCGTTCGGTCAGGTCGGAGGCGGACGGGTCGACGATCCGGGCCCCGGTGACGTCGGCGCCCGCGCTCGCGGCGGCCGCGCTGATCCGGACCGGGTCGCCGAGCAGGGTCAGGTCGGCGATGCCGCGCCGCAGGACCAGGTCGGCCGCCTGCAGGATCCGCGGCTCCTCCCCCTCGGGCAGCACGATGTGGCGGCGGTCGCGGACCGCGTCGTCGGTCAGCTGGTGCTCGAACATCAGCGGCGTGACCGCGGTGCTGCGGGCGACGTCGAGCCGGTCGAGGAGCGTGTCGGCGTCGACGTACTGGGCGAAGAGCGCGAGCGCCACGGCGATCTTGCGGGGCGAGGCGGAGGTGAGGCGGCCCCGGACGGCGGTGAGCGCGGTCGAGGTCTCGTGCGTGCCGAGGTCGGTCGCGACGATCGGCAGCGTCGCGCCCGAGCCCTCGAGCAGCCGCACCACCTGGCGCGGCAGGGCGATGCCACCGTTGAGCACGATGCCGGCCACCTGCGGGAAGCCCGCCGACAGGTGGGCCATCAGCACGCCGAGGACCACCTCGGGCCGGTCCCCCGGGGTCACCACGACCGCACCCTCGGTGAGCCGGTCGAGGACGTTCGGCATCGTCATCCCGGCGACCACGACGCCCAGCACCTCACGGTCCATCAGCGCCGGGTCGCCGGCCACCAGCGTGCCGGCGCAGGCGGGGACCAGGTCGGCCATCGACGGCGCCGACAGCAGCGGCTCGTCCGGCAGCGCGTAGACCAGCGGGGCGTCCGGGCCCTCCAGCCCCGCGGCCAGACCCGCGGCCAGGACGACGGGGTCGCTGATCGTCACCCGGTTCGCGACCACGGCGAAGAGCCGGGCGTGGTTGCCGGTGATCTCGACGCGGGCCATGTCGGTGAGCGCGACGAGGTCGGCGACGGACCGGCCGGCGGCGTTGAGGACCAGCAGCACCGGCGCGCCCAGGTTGGCCGCCACGCGGGCGTTGAACGCGAGCTCGGTCGGGCTCGCGACGTCGGTGTAGTCGGAGCCGATCACCACCACGGCGTCACAGCGGTCCGCGACGCGGTGGTAGCGCTCGAGGATGGTCTCGAGCGCGGCGACCGGGTCGTCGTGGACGTCGTCGTACGTCACGCCGGCGCAGTCGTTGTAGGCCAGGGTCACCGCGTCGTGGGAGACCAGCAGGTCGAGGACGTAGTCGCGCTCCGTGGCCCCGCTCCCGGTGCGGACCACGGGCCGGAAGACACCGACCCGCTCCACCCGGCGAGACAGGGCGTCGAGGACCGCCAACGCGACCGCCGACTTGCCCGTGAAGCCCTCGGCGGACGCGACATAGACGCTGTTCTCCACGCAGCCAGCCTAGGAGGCGCCGACGGTGCCGAACCGCCGCCCCGCGATCGCGTCGGCGACCAGCTCGACGATCTCGGAAGCGAGCTCGTCGAACCACGGCCGCTGCGGGAAGTCCACCGCCGGCGGCAGTTCGGGTGGATCCAGCCGGCGCAGGCGACCCCGCGCCACCACGGACCAGGCATGATCACCGGCGTCGCAGTCGATCTCGAGGGCGACGTCGGAGGAGAGCGCGGCGGCGAGCAGCTTGTTGCCCGCGTGGGTGCGGACGTACACCGACCTCCCCGCTACCGCATAGTCGAGGGGGACGACGTGCACCTCGTCCACGAGCCGGTAAGCGAGCCGGCCGAACGAGTGGGCCTCGAGCAGGTCCCAACACTCCTCGACGCTGATCGCGGTGTCGGTCTTGTTGTCCATCGTCCGCCTCCTCGGTCGTGGTGGGGCTCAGCCCCATCCTCCGCGCCCCGGACCCGCGAGCGCAGAGCCGAAGGCCATGCGCCGACAGGACCTGGGCCCCTGCCGGTCGGCCCGACGAGCCGCGAGGTTGGAGACACACCCCGACCGAGGAGGACCCCCATGAAGGCAGCAGTCGTCACCGGCTTCACCGAGCCGCTGCAGATCCAGGACCGAGACGTTCCCGTGCCCGGCGCCGGCCAGGTGCTCGTCCGCATCGAGACCAGCGGGCTGTGTCACACCGACATCCACGCCGCCCACGGCGACTGGCCCGTCAAGCCGACGCCGCCCTTCGTGCCCGGGCACGAAGGAGTCGGCATCATCGAGGCTCTCGGCGAGGGAGTCACGCACCGCGCGGTCGGTGACCGCGTCGCCCTCCCCTGGCTCGGCCACGCCTGCGGCCACTGCGACCACTGCGTCCGCGGCTGGGAGACCCTGTGCGAGGAGCAGCAGAACACCGGCTACTCCATCGACGGCGGCTTCGCCGAGTACGCCGTCGCCGACGCGACGTACGTCGTCCCCGTGCCCGACGGGGTGACTCCCTTCGACGCGGCTCCCCTGACCTGCGCGGGTGTGACGACGTACAAGGCCGTGAAGGTGGCGGGCATCCGCCCGACCGAGCGGGTCGCGATCTTCGGCATCGGCGGCCTCGGCCACCTCGCGCTGCAGTACGCGAAGATCGTCGGCGCTACCGTGACCGCCGTCGACGTCGACGACGCCAAGCTCGAGATGGCCCTCGAGCTCGGCGCCGACCACGTCATCAACGCCGGCACGACCGACCCGGGCCCCGCCCTCGAAGCCCTCGGCGGCGCCGACGTGGCCATCGTCCTCGCCGTGATCCCGAGCGTCTTCGAGACCGCGTTCGCGGCCCTGCGCCGCGGCGGCCGCCTGGTCTGCGTCGGGCTCCCGCCCGAGACCGAGGGACCGATGGCCCTGCCGATCTTCCCCACCGTCCTCAAGGGCATCTCGGTCATCGGCTCCATCGTCGGCACCCGCCAGGACCTCACCGAGGTCTTCGAGCTCCACGCCCGCGGCCGCACGCGCGTCATCGCCGATACCCGCAAGCTCGATGAGGTCAACGAGGCCATCGACGATGTGCTCGCCGGCCGGGCGCCGGCCCGGATCGTCTTCGAGTTCTGACGTCCATGCCGTCCATCGCCCAGCACCACGCCGCGGCACCGGCACAGGTCTCGGCCCTGCGACGACGGTGGCTGCGGGCGTGCGTCGCGGCCGAGGCGATCGGCATGACCGCCGCCTCGTCCGCCGCCGTCATGGCGGACCGGCTCGGGTCCGCCGCCGCGCTTGCCCTCGTGGTCGTCGGCGGGCTCATCGAGGGTGCCGCCCTGGGCTGGTTCCAGGGCGGCGTCCTCGCCCAGGCCTTCCCCGCCCTTTCGCGTCGACTCTTTGGCGTCGCCACCGTCGCGGTAGCGGGTCTCGGCTGGGCGGCAGCATCAGCGCCCGCCGCCTTCGCGGACGGGGACACCACCGATACACCACCCCTCGTGGCCATCGCGGCGATGGCCGCCGTGCTCGGAGTCGTGATGGGGCTGGTCCTGGGTGCGGCCCAGGCCACCACCCTCCGTGGCGCCGTCGCCCACCCGTGGCGGTGGATCGGCGCCAGCGCCGCCGGCTGGGCCCCCACGATGACCGTCATCTTCCTCGGGGCCACCGCTCCGGACGCGAGCTGGCCCGTCGCAGCCATCATCGGTACCGGCCTCCTCACCGGCGTCACCGCGGGCGCCATCCTCGGCCTGGTGACGGGCTGGTTCCTCCCATCACTCGACGGCACGTCGGCGAGCGGTCGCCTCGTCCTCCACCTGCTCGCCGGCTCCCGAGCGCCCGGGATCGCTCGCACCGTGATCGGTCTCGAGGTCACCGGGCGCCGCTCCGGGCGCCGGATGCGCTTCCCCGTCCAGTACGCCGTGAACGGCGACCGCCTCGTGGTCGTCCCCGGCCACCCGGACAACAAGACCTGGTGGCGGAACATCGGTCGCTCGGCGACGCAGGTCGGCGTGCTCCGCCAGGGCGCCTGGTCGCCGGCGACGGCTCGCCTCCTGGTTCACGGCGACTCCGACTACCTACCGGCGCGTCTCGCCTACCTACGTCGGTGGCCGCGCCGAGTGCTGCCTGACACCCAGCCCATCATCGTCGTCACCGCCCCCGGCCGGGATGAGCAGCTGTGACCGCCGGTCGACACCGACATGGAGCACTCGTGCGTCGGGAACGAGTGACGCACCTGGCCGGTCGTTGCCGCACCTGCGGCAACGACCTCGTCTACGTCCGCGACGTCGGGTGGTTCGACCCGGATGCCACCCACGCGTACGACATCTGTCCGGTCGACCGCTACGGCAACCACGCGGCCGAGTCCGTCGTCGTGGTGAGGCCCCGCGTGACCGAGCAGGTGCAGCGAGCTGATCGACAGCGCTGCTGCATCCCGGACAGTCTGAGATGACACCGGCGCGGCACACCGTCGGCACGTAGAGATGTGCGTCGCTCGTGCCGTTCGTCGCCTTGGAGATCCGGGCCGGTCGCTGGCCACGTGCGCACCTGCACATCGCTACACCCGGGAAGTCGGGAGAGAGCTCGATGGCTTTCTGGGCGTCCTGGACAAGCGCGACCACGGTGCTGACTCGCACTGGGTTTCGTTCCGCTCGATGAGTCAGGATGGGAACGATGGCCAGGTACACGAACGAGATGCGTGAGCGGGCGGTCCTGATGGTGGCCGAGGTCCGCCCGGAGCACCCGCACGAGACGGCCGCGCTGCGGCACGTCGCGGGACTGTTGGGGATGAACGTCGAGACCCTGCGGCTGTGGGTCCACCGCGCCCAGGTCGATGCCGGAGTTCGTCCGGGGACGACCTCGGAGGATGGGGAGGAGATCAAGCGCCTCAAGCGCAAGGTTGCTGAGCTTCGCCGGGCAAATGAGATCTTGAAGTTCGCATCGGTGTTTTTCGCCAAGGAGCTCGACCGTCCCACGACGAAGTGATCCGCTACATCGACGAGCACAAGGATCAGTTCGGGGTCGAGGCCATCTGCCAGGTGCTACGCCCGGCAGTGAGTGGGTTTATCACCACCCGTGGTTACCGCGCCGCGAAGACACGGCCGCCCTCGGCCCGTCAGCTCAAGGACGACCTGCTCGTCCCGGAGATCGTCCGGTTGCACTCGGAGAATTACGACGTCTACGGGGTGCGGAAGATGCACGCCCTGATGCGACGGCAAGGCTGGGAGATCGGGCGCGACCAGACCGCGCGGCTGATGAAGATCGCCGACGTGCGGGGGGTGAAGCGGTCGAAGAAGGTGTTCACCACTAAGCCGGACCCGGCGGCGGTGAAGCCGGCCGACCTGGTCCCACGCCGCTTCCACGCCCCAGCGCCGCGGCGCCTGTGGGTTGTCGACATCACCTACGTCGCGACCTGGTCGGGGTTCGCCTACGTGGCGTTCGTGACCCACGTCTACTCCCGGCGGATCGCTGGGTGGAACGTCGCTGCGACGTTGAAGGCCGACATCCTCCCGCTGCAGGCACTCGACATGGCCGCCTGGGACGCCAAGCGCGAGGGCGCCGTTGATCTGACCGGGCTGGTCCACCACGCCGACCACGGGTCGAACTACCTCTCGATCGTCTACACCGACCGGATCGGCGAACTCGGAGCGAAGCCATCCACGGGCACCGTCGGCGGCTCCTTCGATAGCGCCCTCGCGGAGGCGGTCAACGGGCTGTACAAGACCGAGCTGATCCGCAGGCGTGGGCCGTGGCGCACGATCGAGCAGGTCGAACTCGCGACGCTGGAGTACGTGTGGTGGTGGAACAACCAGCGCCTGCACGGGGAGCTCGACATGAGGACCCCGCTCGAGGTCGAGGCGGCGTACTACGCTGCCCAAGAATCACCCCGGCCAGCACTCGCTGGCCAAGGGAACGCATAGGAACGAAACCCAGTGCGATTCACCACTTATCGCTGGGCATGTCGTGGCTAGCCGTACACGCAGTTCTCATGGCAGCACCATCACAGGCGCCACCGACAAGCGAGTCACCCTGACGGCTCACCTCGCTCAACCGGCGTCAGGCTGCTTCGCGCCAGTCGCGGGACGCAAAACCGCGAGTAAACCGTGACTTTGGCAGATCGGCTCGAAACCGGACGAGGGTCACTCCCAGCGTTTCCGCCGAAAGTGACCCTCTGATCGGTCGGGCTGACAGGATTTGAACCTGCGACCCCTTGACCCCCAGTCAAGTGCGCTACCAAGCTGCGCCACAGCCCGAACGCCGCTCAGTCGGATCGCGACCTCGCGGCGCGTGAACACTACAACAGCGTGCTCCTGACCCCGGAATCGGGGCGAGACGTCACCTCTTGCGCTTCTCCCGCGGACGCTGCTGCAGCACGATCGGGGTGCCGACGAAGCCGAACTCCTCGCGCAGCCGGCGCTCGATGAACCGCTCATAGGCGGCGTCGAGCTTGCCGGAGGTGAACAGGATGAACGTCGGGGGCGCGGTGGTGGCCTGGGTACCGAAGAGCACCTTCGGCTGCTTGCCGCTCCGGACGGGGTGCGGGTGCTCGGCGACCAGGCGGCCCAGGAACGTGTTGAGCGCGCCGGTGCCCACGCGGGTCTCCCAGCCCTCCAGGGCGCGGTCCAGGGCCGGCACCAGCCGGTCGATGTGCCAGCCGGTCCGGGCGGTCACGTTGATCCGCGGCGCCCACTGGACCTGCACCAGCTCGCGCTCGATCTCGCGCTCCAGGAAGTGGCGGCGCTCCTCGTCGACGAGGTCCCACTTGTTGAACGCGATGACGAGCGCACGGCCGGCCTCACGGACGGTCTGCAGGATGCGGACGTCCTGCTCGGAGATGTTCTGCTGCGCGTCCAGCACCAGCACCGCCACCTCGGCACGGTCGATGGCGGTCGCGGTGCGCAGCGAGGCGTAGTACTCGTGGCCCGAGGCCGACTTCACGCGCTTGCGGATGCCGGCGGTGTCGATGAAGCGCCAGGTGCGGCCACCGAGCTCGACCAGCTCGTCGACGGGATCGACGGTGGTGCCGGCGGCGTTGTCGACGACGACGCGCTCCTCCCCCGCCAGCTTGTTCAGCAGCGAGGACTTCCCGACGTTGGGGCGCCCGACGATCGCGATGCGACGGGGCCCGCCGATCTCCGGCTCGGACTCCGGCGGCGTCTCGGGCAGCGCCTTGAGGATCGCGTCGAGCATGTCGCCTGAGCCCCGGCCGTGCAGCGCGGAGACCGGGTAGGGCTCGCCGAGCCCGAGGTTCCACAGCGAGTACGCCTCGGCCTCGGTCCGTGCGTCGTCGACCTTGTTGGCGGCCAGGACGACCGGCTTGTCGGCCTTGCGCAGGATCCGCACGACAGCCTCGTCGGCGTCGGTGATGCCGACGGTGGCGTCGACGACGAAGAGGACCGCGTCGGCCAGGGAGATCGCGATCTCGGCCTGACCCGCGATGCGCTGGGCCATGCCGCGCGCGTCGGGGTCCCAGCCGCCGGTGTCGACGACGGTGAACGCGCGACCGTTCCAGGACGCGTCGTAGGGCACCCGGTCGCGCGTGACGCCGGGAATGTCCTCGACGACCGCCTCGCGGCGGCCGATGATGCGGTTGACCAGGGTGGACTTGCCGACGTTGGGGCGTCCCACGATGGCCAGCACGGGCACCCGAGCGTCGCCGCCGGGCGTCGCGTCGAGGGGCTGGTCGGACTGCTCGGTCATGGTGCTCCTGTGTCGGGTGCTTCGGGAAGGCTGAGGACCCCGGTCGCGGGGTCGGGCTCGAGGTCGCCCGGGGGCAACGGCCCCGGCAGCTCTCGACCTGTCAGACGGCGCGCGTCGTCGAGCTCCGCGCGCATGTGCTCCCAGAGGGAACGCGAGGTGGCCTCCACCTGTTCCCGCGTGCGCGGCCACGCACGAGCGGGTACGCCGGTGGGCCTGCCGATCACGACGTCGATCCGGCCCCCACGGGGCGGGAGCGACCCGCTGGCCGCACCTGGCTCCCGGGTGCCGAAGAAGGACACCGGGACCACGGTGGCCCCCGCGGCCAGCGCGAAGTAGGCCGCGCCGCGGTGGAACCGCTCCAGCTCGCCGGACCCGCGACGACCCTCGGGGAAGATGCCGATCGCCCGACCGTCGCGCAGCACCCGCAGGCAGCTGCGCACGGCTGCCACGTCCGTGCGGAACCGGTCCAGCGGCACCTGGCCCGAGTGCAGTAGGAACGTGCCGAGCCGCCCGCCGAACATCTCGATCTTGGTCAGCGCGTGCACCGGCCGGGGCGCGAAGATGGCCAGCAGCGGCCCGTCGATCACCCCGGCGTGGTTGGCGGCGAAGACGACCGGCCCCGTGGCCGGCACCCGCTCCGGGTGGTGCACGACGACGTCGTACCGCCGCCGGATGATCCAGCGTGCGAGCGGCCGCAGCGGCTCGAGGAGGTAGCGCTTGGGGTGCGGCACCGTGTCGGTGCGCGGCAGCTCGAGGTGGGCGTTCACGCCTGCACCTCCGCCGCCCGGACCAGCGCCACGACCTCCTCGATGACCTGGTCGAGGGTGAGGTGGGTGGAGTCGATGTGCGCGGCGCCGTCGACCATCGTCAGCGGCGAGGTCTCCCGGCCGGAGTCGATCTCGTCGCGGCTGCGCAGCACGGCCTCGGTGGCAGCCAGGTCGCTGCCGCCCTCCTCCGCGGCGCGGCGCGCGGCACGGGCCGCGGGGTCGGCGGTCAGGTAGACCTTCACCTGCGCGTCGGGGGCCACGTGGCTGGCGATGTCGCGTCCCTCGACGACGATGCCGGGTCCGGTGCTGGTCTTCTCGGCGATGATCGCGCGCTGCAGCGCCACCATCCGCTCGCGGACCTCCTTGACGGTCGCGACCGGCGACACGGCACCGGTGACGGCCTCACCGCGGATCGGTTCGGACACGTCGGTGCCGTCGACGTGGATGGTCGGGGCGGCCGGGTCGGTGCCGGAGACCACCGTCGCCTCGCCGCTGCGCAGCGCCACCGCGGCGGCGTCGTGGACGTCCACGCCGTGCTCGAGCATCCACCAGGTCATCGCGCGGTACATCGCGCCGGTGTCGAGGTAGGCCAGGCCGAGGCGACCCGCGACCGCTCGGCAGGTGCTCGACTTGCCCGAGCCGGAGGTGCCGTCCACGGCCACCACGAGCCCGGTGGTCCGGTCGTGGTGGGAGGGGTGCTGGGTGTCGCTCACGGGGCGGCAGCCTACCGGTGAGTCTCCCAACCACGAGACTCCAGAGAGACCAGCAGGTGC
>LULE01000648.1_pt1 | contig 54994 bp, 43 predicted proteins | sample 728231 | NCBI WGS metagenome assembly LULE01 (sample SAMN03860297, study PRJNA289734) | marine metagenome | biome: seawater column; feature: ocean; material: water; isolation source: Red Sea water column Station 192 - depth 10m | place: Saudi Arabia: Red Sea | collected 2011-10-15 | depth 10 m | reverse complement strand
CACGGCGTACGCCGAGTTCCCGATGCGCGAGGAGGTGGCCGACTACCCCAGCCACCGCGAGCTGCACGGCTACTTCCGCGACTTCGCCGACACCTTCGGCCTGCGCGAGCAGATCCGCTTCGGCACCGAGGTCACCGCGGTGGAGCCTGACCCGGATCCAGCGAGCGAGCAGTGGCTGGTGACCAGCACCGGCCCCGACGGCACCCGCACCGAGCGGCACTCGGCGGTGCTGCTGTGCAACGGCACGCTGAGCGAGCCGTCGGTGCCGACCTTCGAGGGCTCCTTCGACGGCGAGGTCATGCACACCAGCCGCTACCGCGACGCCGACGTGTTCGCCGGCAAGCGGGTGCTGATCATCGGTGCCGGCAACTCCGGCTGCGACATCGCCGTCGACGCCGCCCACCGCGCGGCCTCGGTCGACCTGAGCGTGCGCCGCGGCTACTACTTCGTGCCGAAGTACCTCTTCGGCAAGCCCGCCGACACCCTCAACCAGGGCAAGCCGCTACCGGCGCGGATCAAGCAGGCGGTGGACTCGCGCGTCCTCAAGGCGTTCACCGGCGACCCGGTGCGCTTCGGGTTCCCGAAGCCGGACTACAGGATCTACGAGTCGCACCCGATCGTGAACACGCTGGTGCTCCACCACATCGGCCACGGCGACGTGACCGTGCGGCCCGACATCGACCGGCTCGACGGCGACGGCGTGCGGTTCGTCGACGGCCAGCGCCACGAGTACGACCTGGTCGTGCTGGCCACCGGCTACCGCCTGCACTACCCCTTCGTCGACCGCGAGCTGCTGGCCTGGGACGGCTGGTCGCCGCAGCTGTACCTCAACATCTTCCCGCCGCGACGCACCCCCGCGCAGAGCACGCTGTTCGTGCTCGGCATGCTCGAGGCCAGCGGCATCGGCTGGCAGGGCAGGTACGCCCAGGCCGAGCTGGTGGCGGCGTACCTCCGCGCGCGACGCGACGACCCGGCGGCCGCCGCCGAGATGGACCGCCGCATCGCCGGCCCGAAGCCCGACCTCACCGGCGGCTACCGCTACCTCGCACTGGAGCGGATGTCCTACTACGTCAACAAGGACGCCTACAAGGCGTCGCTGGCCGAGCACCTCGCGCTGCTCGACCCGCTCCCCGCCCCCGAGTCGTCGGCTCCCCGCAGCCACGAGGAGGTCCGATGATCCCGCTGCCCTTGTTGGTGGGAGCGGACGCCGACGTCGACAGCATCCGGATCGCCTTCGAGGAGGGGTCGCTGACGACGCTGAAGATCGTCATCGGCGCGATCCTCCTCGGCGTCGCGCTCGAGACCCGCCCCTCGGACTTCCTGGCCGCGGCCAAGCGGCCCGGGTCGATCGCGATCGGGGTCGTCGCGCAGTTCCTGGTGCTACCGGCCCTGACCTTCGCGCTGACCCTGCTGCTCGACGTGCGCGGCTCGGTGGCGCTCGGCATGATCCTGGTGGCCTGCTGCCCGCCGGGCAACGTCTCCAACATCCTCACCCACCGCGCCCGCGGCGACGTGGCGCTCTCGGTGTCGATGACCGCGGTCGGCAACGTGCTGGCGATCGTGGCGATGCCGCTCAACGTCGCCTTCTGGGGCTCGCTGCACCCCACCGGCAAGGAGCTGCTCCAGGACATCACGCTGGACGCGGTCGACATGCTGGTGGAGATCGGCACCGTCATCGGCATCCCGTTCGTCGTCGGCATCGCGATCGCCACGAAGTGGCCGCGCTTCGCCGAGCGCGCCGGGAAGATCGTCGGCCCTGTCGCGTTCCTCGCCCTCGGCGCGGTGATCGTGGTCGGGGTCGCCGGCAACTGGTCGATCTTCGTGAACTACATCGGCATCGTGCTGGTGGCGGTCTTCCTCCACGACGCCCTCGCCCTGCTGCTCGGCTACGGCATCGCCCGCGGCACGGGCCTTCCCGAGCGCAGCCGCAAGGCGATGACCTTCGAGGTCGGCATCCGCAACTCCGGCCTCGGCCTGGTGCTGGTCTTCGCCTTCTTCGACGGCCTCGGCGGCATGGCACTGGTCGCCGCCTGGTGGGGCATCTGGGACATCATCGCCGGCCTCGCCGTCGCCCAATGGTGGGGCATGCGTGCCGGGCGGCGTACGCCGGAGCCGGTCACGTGAGCGCCCCCGACCCCCGCACGGTGCTGGTCACCGGCGGCAGCGGCTTCCTGGGCTCCTCGGTCGTCCACGGGCTCGCCGCGGCCGGGCACCGCGTCGTCAGCGGCGACCTGCGACTGCCCGAGCAGCCCGTCGCCGGGGTCGAGCACGTCGTCCTCGACGTCACCGACGCCGCCCTCGTGGACCAAGTGGTCGGCGAGCACGGCACCGAGGTGGTGGTCCACCTCGCCTCGGTCGTCACGCCGGGCAAGGACTCCTCCCGCGCCAAGGAGCACGCCGTCGACGTGGACGGCACCCGGCACGTGCTCGAAGCGTGCCTGGCCCACGGCGTGCGGCGCGTGGTGGTGTCGTCGTCGGGTGCGGCCTACGGGTACCACCCCGACAACGGGGCCGCCCACGACGGCTGGCTGCACGAGGACGACCCGGTGCGGGGCAACGAGGCCTTCGCCTACAGCCACCACAAGCGGCTGGTCGAGGAGATGCTCGCCGACCTGCGGGAGACCCACCCGGAGCTGGAGCAGGTCGTCCTGCGGATCGGCACGATCCTCGGGGAGCGCGTCGACAACCAGATCACCGCGCTGTTCGAGCGGCCGCGGATGCTGCAGATCCGCGGCTCGGACTCGCCGTTCGTCTTCATCTGGGACACCGACGTCGTCGCGATCATCGAGCGCGCGGTGACCAGCGAGGCGACCGGCATCTTCAACGTCGCTGGCACCGGCGCGATGAGCATCCCCGAGATCGCCGAGGCGCTCGGCAAGCCGGTGGTCGCGCTGCCCGAGGGTCTCCTCCGGGCGGCACTGGCGGTCGGGAAGCGGCTCGGCCTGACGGCGTACGGGCCCGAGCAGACGATCTTCCTCAAGCACCGCCCGGTGCTGGCCAACGACCGGCTGGTCGAGGTCCTCGGCTACCGGCCGTCGAAGACCTCGCGCGAGGCGTTCGACGCCTGGCGCACCAGCCGCGGCCTCTGACCGCTCCGGGGGTCGTGCCCCCGAGCGGGCGCCATGGCGCCCGCTCAGGGGCACGACCCCACAGAAATGCGGGAAGGCCCCGGTCGCTCTCGCGACCGGGGCCCTCTCGGTGGTGCTGTGGAGCGGTGGGACTCAGAAGTCCATGCCGCCCATGCCGCCGTCGCCACCGGGCATCGGGGCAGCCTTCTCGGGCTTGTCCGCGACGACCGCCTCGGTGGTGAGGAAGAGCGCCGCGATGGAGGCGGCGTTCTGCAGCGCGCTGCGGGTCACCTTGGCGGGGTCGATGATGCCGGAGGCCAGCATGTCGACGTACTCGCCAGTGGCGGCGTTGAGGCCGTGGCCGGGGGTCAGGTTGCGCACCTTCTCCGCCACGACACCGCCCTCGAGGCCGGCGTTGACCGCGATCTGCTTCAGCGGGGCCTCGGTGGCCAGCTGGACGATCTTGGCGCCGGTGGCCTCGTCGCCGTCGAGCTCGAGCTTCTCGAACGCGCCCGCGGCGGCCTGGATGAGGGCCACGCCACCGCCGGCGACGATGCCCTCCTCGACAGCAGCCTTGGCGTTGCGGACGGCGTCCTCGATGCGGTGCTTGCGCTCCTTGAGCTCGACCTCGGTGGCCGCGCCGACCTTGATGACCGCCACGCCGCCGGCCAGCTTGGCCAACCGCTCCTGCAGCTTCTCGCGGTCGTAGTCGGAGTCGGACTTCTCGATCTCGGCGCGGATCTGGTTGACCCGGCCCTCGATCTGCGAGGCGTCGCCGGCACCCTCGACGATGGTGGTCTCGTCCTTGGTGATGACGACCTTGCGGGCCTGGCCGAGCAGCTCGATGCCGGTGCTCTCGAGCTTGAGGCCGACCTCCTCGGAGATGACCTGGCCACCGGTGAGGATCGCGATGTCCTGCAGCATGGCCTTGCGGCGGTCACCGAAGCCCGGGGCCTTGACGGCGACGGACTTGAAGGTGCCGCGGATCTTGTTGACGACCAGGGTCGACAGCGCCTCGCCGTCGGTGTCCTCGGCGATGATCAGCAGCGGCTTGCCCGACTGCATGACCTTCTCCAGGATCGGCAGCAGGTCCTTGACGTTGGAGACCTTCTGGTTGGCGATGAGGATGTAGGGGTCCTCGAGGACGGCCTCCATGCGCTCCATGTCGGTCGCGAAGTACGCCGAGATGTAGCCCTTGTCGAACCGCATGCCCTCGGTGAGCTCGAGGTCGATGCCGAAGGTGTTCGACTCCTCGACCGTGATCACGCCCTCCTTGCCGACCTTGTCCATCGCCTCGGCGATGGCGTCGCCGACGGTGGTGTCGCCACCGGCGGAGATGGTCGCGGTGGCCGCGATCTGCTCACGGGTCTCGATGTCGGTCGCCATGCCGAGGAGCTTCTCGGAGACGGCGGACACGGCGGCCTCGATGCCGCGCTTGAGGCCCATCGGGTTGGCGCCGGCGGCCACGTTGCGCAGGCCCTCACGGACCATGGCCTGGGCCAGCACGGTGGCGGTGGTGGTGCCGTCACCGGCGACGTCGTCGGTCTTCTTGGCGACCTCCTTGACGAGCTCGGCACCGATCTTCTCGTAGGGGTCCTCGAGCTCGATCTCCTTGGCGATGCTCACACCGTCGTTGGTGATCGTGGGGGCGCCCCACTTCTTCTCCAGCACGACGTTGCGGCCCTTGGGACCGAGGGTCACCTTGACGGCGTCAGCGAGGGTGTTCATGCCCCGCTCGAGGCCGCGACGGGCCTCCTCGTCGAATGCAATCAGCTTCGGCATAACTCCTGCGATCTCCTCGCACGAAAAAGAGTTGTGGACGGCCCGGCTCGTCGCCCGCGACGGACGGCCGCTCCACCTGCGGACCCTTCCCGGAGGTGGGGTGCGACCTCGACTCCCCGGACCGGGGTGTCTTGGCACTCTCACATGGAGAGTGCCACCGTCATGTTTAGCACTCGCACAGGGCGAGTGCAAACGTCAGGGTCGGTCCGGCAGGCCACCGGTCCGACCGGCCAGCACACGCACCACGACGTCGGCGAACAGCGCCGCGTTGCCGGGGTGCACGTCGAGGTAGAGACCGGGCTCGATCAGCTCCAGCTCGCTGACCGCCAGGCGACCGTCGGCCAGCCGCATCATGTCCACCCGGGCGTAGGGCAGCTCCCGCCCCAGCAGTCGTACGCCGGCGGCGACCGCGGCCGCCGCGAGCTCGGCGCACTCCGGCTCGACGGGCACCGGGCGCGAGACGCCCCCGAAGTGCTCGTGCACGCGGACCTCACCGCCGGCCGGCTGCTTGTCGACCTGGCTGATGACCTCGCCGCCGAGCACGAAGACCGACCGCTCCCCCTCGGTGCGCACCGACTCCACGACCGGCTGGGCCACCCACGGTCCGGCCGTCAGCCCCTCCAGCCGAGGGTCGCGGACCGAGTCGGCCAGCACCACGCCGAGCCCGCCGGCGCCGGTGCGTGGCTTGACCAGCACGGCGCCGAAGTCGTCGATCGCGGCCTGCAGGGCCGGCACCAGGCCGTGGTCCTCCAGCAGGCGGGTGGGCACGACCGGGACCTCGGCGCCCAGCTCGAGCAGGTAGGACTTGTCGGCGTTCCACGCGAAGACGTCGGCGCCGTTGAGCACCGGGGCGACCGCCTCGGTGCCACGCACCCAGGCGAGGAACTCCGGCAGTCGCCGGTGGTAGTCCCAGGTCGAGCGCACGGCCACCAGGTCGGCGGCCGACCAGTCCACGGCCGGGTCGTCCCAGGTGACCCAGCGGGCCGTCACGTCACGTTCGGCGAAGGCGGAGACGAGGTGCTCACCGCCGTACTCGCCCTCGGGGAGCAGGGTGAAGGTGGCGAGGAGGACGGTCGGCATGCGGCCCAGGCTAGGAGGGTTCACTGAGCGTCTCGGGCGGCAGGTGCCCGAAGGGCAGCTCGGCCCGTTCACCCAGCGCCGCCAGCACCGAGGGCAGCATCGCCTTCGCGGTGCGCTTGTAGCCCAGGGCGCTGGGGTGGAACCGGTCGAGGCTGAACATCTCGTCGGGGTTGGTGATGAAGAACGGCCCCACCACCTCGGCCAGCGACACCGCGTGCGCACCCGAGCGGACCGCGGCGGCGGCCTGGGCGGCGGCCAGCTGGCGCGAGGCCCGCGAGCCGAGGGCGCGCAGCGGCTGGGGCACCGGGCGGAGCGCCCCCAGGTCGGGGCAGGTGCCGACGACGACGGCGGTGCCCCGCTCGCGCAGCCGCGCGATGGCCTCCTCGAGGTGCTTGACCGAGTCGGCCACCGGCACCCGGTGGGTGACGTCGTTGCCGCCGACCACGATGACCGCGACGTCGGCGGCGTAGTCGCCGGGCAGCGCGTCGATCTGCCCGGCCAGCATCGAGGACTCCGAGCCGACCACGGCCCCCGTGCGCAGCCGCACCGAGCGGTGCAGCGTCGTGGCGAGCGCCTTGCTCAGCCGCCCGCCGAGGGTCTCCTTGCGGATGTCCGCACCGAGCCCGGCGGCGATCGAGTCGCCGAGGAGCAGCAGGTCGACCGGGTTCCCGTACGACGGCTTCCACACCCGGTCCGCGTCCGGGGCCTGCTCGCCCAGCGGCTTGCCGATGATGCGCCGGGCGGTCTCGGCCTGGCGGTGGAGCAGCTCGCGGGCGGCGTACCCGAGTCCTCCGCCGGCGGCGCCCACCACACCGGCGACCGCGGCCACCGCGAGCAGTCGCCCTCGCGCAGATCTGTCCACGGTGCATGGCTACCGGCGGCGCCTGAACAGCAGGCGAGGAGAAGGTTCACCCCACGTGTCGATCGAGCCCCGCCACGCCCGTCATCTCGGTGGCCGCCGAGCACGCCGTCGCCCCCACCCCGGCCGACACGGCGTGGTCGCGGATCGTCGGCCACTACGACGCCCTGCTCGGGCTCGGCGACTCCCCCGTGGTGCGGCTGCACCGCGCGGTCGCGGTGGCCGAGGCCGACGGCCCGGAAGCGGGTCTCGAGGAGCTGATCGGCCTGGTGCTGCCCGGCCACCGGCTCCCCAGCGTGCGCGCGACGCTGCTCGCGCGACTGGGCCGGGTCGAGGAGGCCCGCGACGCCTTCGAGGAGGCGCTCGCGCTGTGCGGGAACGCCGCCGAGGCCGAGCACCTCGCCGGCCGGCTCGCGGACCTCTGATCCCCGCCGGCTGATCCCCGACGACGGATCCCCGACGACGGATCCCCAACGAGGGGTCGGGACGGAGGTCCCCACGATCTGAGTACGTCGACTCACGCGCACCCCCGGGCGCGAGGTCGACGCTGGAGGTATGACGACCACCACGCCTGCCCGGCTGTCCTGGCTCACCGGCGAGGTCCGCTCCTGGCAGGCCGCGGGCCTGATCGGGGAGGACCAGGCCGACGCGATCCTCGCGGGGTACGCCCCCGGGCACCGCCTCTCCCTCGTCCGCCTCCTGCTCGCGGTCGGCGCCTGCTTCGTGGGCGTCGGCGTGCTCTGGCTGGTGGCCGCGAACCTCGAGTCCCTCTCGCCCACGGCACGGGTCGTCCTGGTGGCGACCGTCTGGCTGACGGCCCTCGCCGGCGGCGAGGTGCTGCACTCCCGCTCGGCACCGGCTCCCGTCGTCGGTGCGGTGCGGCTGCTCGCGGCGCTGCTGGTCGGTGCGCTGGTGTTCCAGGCCGCGCAGAGCCTGCAGGTGCCGGCGTACGAGCCGTTCTTGCTCGCCTGCTGGGCCGCCGCCGCCCTGGTGCACGCCTACGCCGCCGGGGCCGTGACGCCGCTGCTGGCCGGTGTCGTGACCGGCACCGTCTACACGCTGTGGGCGGTCCTCGGCAGTGCGCCGTCCGGTGTCGCGCTGGTGCTCACGCTCGCCACCGTCGGCTTGGCGGCGGTGGGTCTGGCCGCGGTCCACGACGCGCGGACCCCGGAGTTCGCGCGGGTCTGGCGACTCTCCGGCGTCGGTCTGCTGCTCCTCTCCCTCGTCGTGGGCGCGGTGCCGGGGCTGGACCTCGGCTCGGAGTCCCTGCCCCTCGACCTGGTGGTCGGCCTGGTCGCCACCGCCCTGCTGGTCGGCGCGGGGCTGCTGGTCGGTGACCGGCTCGCCCGCGCCGAGCTGGTCGGCGGGGTGGCGGTCCTGGCCGTGGGTGCCGGGCTCGTCCTCTGGCAGGTCGGCACGTACGCCGCCAGCGACCCGACCGGCCAGGACGTCGTGCGTGCGATCGCCGGCCTCGCGGCCTGCGCGACCGCCGCCGTGGGCGTCGCGGTGGTCGGCACCTGGCGCGAGTCCACCGGCCTGGTCGCCCTGGCGACCGTGGCGCTGGTCGCGACGACCGCCCTGCAGGCGTTCACCGTCTTCGCCCCGGTCCTGGAGGGCGCGTGGCTGTTCCTCCTGCTCGGCGCGCTCCTGGTGGCCGTCGGGCTCGGCTTCGACCGGATGCGCCGCCAGGTCGCGGCAGCCCTGTGACCCCTTCCCGCGCCCCTCTCGCCACCCCCGGCACCCTCGACACCCCTCGACGCCCAGGAGTCCCGATGCGACTGCTCTCCCACACCCCCACCCGGATCGCCGTCGTCGCGCTCGCCCAGCTGCTGCTCGTCGGGGTCGCGGTCGCACCGCGGCTCTCGGCGTGGGCCACCGGCGAGGAGTACCTCCTCGAGGTCGCCGGCTTCGACCCGCACGACCCGTTCCGCGGCGCCTACGCCCAGCTGGACTACCCCGGGCTGCCGTCCGGGCGCCGGGTCCCCGACGGGACGGCGTACCTCCCCCTGCAGCGCGACGGCGACGTCTGGGTCGCTCCCCGCGCGGTCACCCAGCGCCCCGACGACGGTCCCTACCTCACCTGCGAGGGCGACGGGTGGGACCTGCACTGCGGGATCGAGTCGTGGTTCGCCCACGACGAGGAGGCGCTGGCCGTCGAGGACGCGTTGCGCTCGTCCACCGGTGTGGCGGTCATCAAGGTCGACTCCCGCGGCCACGCCGCCCTCGTCGACCTCCGACTCCCCTGACCTGCCCCCACCTACCCCGCCCCAACCCGCCCCGACCCGCCCCGACCCGCCGAGCCGGCGTATCAACACGCCAGCTCGATGCCCGCCGAACCGGCGTATCAACACGCCAGCTCGACCCACCACACATGCCGAACCGGCGCGTCCTTCCGGAAGGACGCGCCGGTTCGGCGTGGGTGACCGGGTGGGTCAGCCGCCGGCGACGGCGGGGATGAGAGGCGTCCAGGTCGTCGATGACCTCCGCGAGGGTCGCGCCGGTGGCGCTGACCTCGGACTCACCCCCGGTGTAGGTGCGCAGGATGGTGGGGACGCGGACGGACACGCTCACTTCGGGACTCCTGGGAGGTGGGGGGTCAGACGAGGCCGGCGTCGGAGAACGCGGCGTACGTCGGCTTGATGGTCGCCGCGGGGCCGACCTCGTCGGCCACGGCGTCGAGGGTCTTCAGGCCCATGCCGGTGTTGATGACGACGGTCTCCAGCGAGGTGTCGAGCTGGCCGGTCTCGACGAGCTTCTTCAGCACGCCGACGGTGGTGCCGCCGGCGGTCTCGGTGAAGATGCCCTCGGTGCGGGCGAGGAGCAGGATGCCCTCACGGACCTCGTCGTCGGTGATGTCCTCGACCGCGCCGCCGGTCTCGCGGCAGATGTCGAGGACGTAGATGCCGTCGGCGGGGTTGCCGATGGCCAGCGACTTGGCGATGGTGTCGGGCTTGACCGGGCGGATGGCGTCGGTGCCGGACTTGTAGGCCGAGGAGACCGGCGAGCAGCCGGTGGCCTGGGCGCCGAAGATCTTGACCGGCTTGTCCTCGACGAGGCCGAGCTTCACCAGCTCCTGGAAGGCCTTGTGCACCTTGGTCAGCTGCGAGCCGGAGGCGACCGGGATGACCACCTGGTCGGGCAGCCGCCAGCCGAGCTGCTCGGCGATCTCGTAGCCCAGGGTCTTGGAGCCCTCGGCGTAGAAGGGGCGGACGTTGACGTTCACGAACGCCCAGCCGTCCTCCTCGCCCGCGATCTCCGAGGCGAGCTTGTTGACGTCGTCGTAGTTGCCGTCGACGGCGACGAGACGGTCGGTGTAGACCGCGGAGTTGACCTGCTTGGGCTTCTCGAGGTTGCTGGGGATGAAGACCACGGTCTTGATCCCGGCACGGGCACCGGCAGCGGCCACGGCGTTGGCGAGGTTGCCGGTCGAGGGGCAGGCGAAGACCTTGGCGTGCAGCTCGGTGGCGGCGCTCAGCGCACAGGCCACGACCCGGTCCTTGAAGGAGTTGGTGGGGTTGGTGGAGTCGTCCTTGACCCAGAGCTTCTCCAGGCCGAGCTCCCGACCGAGGTTGCGGGCCTCGAGCAGACGGGTGAAGCCGGGCTCGGTGTTGGGGCTCTGCTCGATGTCGGTCGGCACCGGCAGCAGCGCCTTGTAGCGCCAGATGTTGCGCGGGCCGGCCTCGATCTCCTCGCGGGTCACCGTCGGGAAGTCGTAGGCCACCTCGAGGGGGCCGAAGCACTCCGGACAGGCGTAGTGCGGGCCGAGCTCGACCTCGTGGCCGCACTCGCGACACGAGAGACAGCGCGCGTTGCCGAAGGCACCCTCGCGCAGGCCGGTCTGGTTCGTCGACTCCGCCGGGCTGGTCGCCTCGGTCGCGCTGGTGTCGGGCTGGGTGATGGTCGCAGCGCTCACTGAGTCCTCCTCCTCATCTTCCCCACCGCGTCTCTCGCGCCGGGCCGGAATTAGCACCGTTTCCACGAACGCACGACCAGCGGGTGCCGGCGCGGAGGCTCGTGGCGGTTGCCGGGACTTCGACGGGCCGTTCCCTCAGTCCCTCTCGATGAGCTGATCAGAACTGTACGGGCGGGTTCCGGCCGATCGCGAATCGGGGTCCGGAATGCGGACCGTCGTCTCGGGATGTGGGACATGTGGTGGGCCGCGAGCCTGCGAGGTCTGACTGATGTCGGTCAGGCCTTGCACGTCGCGGTCGAAGGTTCGACCGCCATCGCGAAGGTTGGACTGACATCAGTCAGACCTTCCCCGACGCAGGAGAGCCCCCTGCGCGCAGCACTCCGGCACCCGGGGAGTCAGGAGCGCAGGTCGCGGGCGTCCGCGGTCAGCTGGGCGAGCAGCTGCAGCACGCCGTCGGGGCCCTTGACCACGACGTCAGACATCGGGACCAGGGCGGACTGCTCGCGAGACGCCGAGCACACCCGCAGGGTGGGCAGCCCCGACTCCTGCAGCTCGCCCAGCGCCTCGAAGGCCTCCACGTCGCCGAGGTCGTCGCCGGCGAAGAGGAAGCCACCGGCGTCGAGCTCGTCGGCCAGGGTCCGCACTGCGACGCCCTTGTGCATGCCGGAGGAGCGGATCTCCACGACGTGCCGCCCGGGCTCCACGATCAGGTCGTGCCGCCCGGCGAGCTCGCGCAGCGCCGGGAGCAGCGCCTCGAAGGCACGCTCGGGGTCGGGAAGGCGTCGCGTGTGCACGGCGACGGCGAGCCCCTTGTCCTCGATGAAGGCCTCACCGGCGTCATGGCTGCGCAGCAGCCGGGGCAGCTCACGCTCGAAGGTCGCCAGCCCCCTGGGCGGGCGCGGGGAGACGATACGACGCCGCGAGGAGGACCAGCGCTCGTTGCCGTACTGCCCGAAGAGGTAGAGCTCGCTGCCCGCCTCCCCCACAGCGGCGCCGACCTCCTCCAGCCCGCCGAGGTCGAGCGCCTGCCGCGCCGGTCGACCGGTGATCACGGCGACGGCACGCACCTCGGCGGCCAGCGCGACCAGCACGTCGCGGGCGTCGGGGTGGATGTGCGCCTGCTCCGGGTCGTCGACGATCGGCGACAGCGTGCCGTCGAAGTCGAGCCCGACGACGCTGCTCGCGGCGGCGCGCACGAACGCTTCATAGCGCTGCTCACCCTGCCCGGAGGTGAAGTCCATGCCCCCTAGTCCACCATGGGGGCGCTCCACCCGGCGGTGGATGTGAGCCGAAACCCACGTGAACGGGTACGCCGCCGGCGACCCGCCCGGAGTCGGGGTCGGCGGTCGGGCGTCAGCCCAGCTCGCCAGTGAGGATCAGCGTCAGCCGGTCCATCCGCATCGGCTCGACGGCCGGCGCGGTGCGCTCGATGCCCAGGTCGAGGGCCAGCAGCTTCGCCGCCCGCTCGAGCTTCTTGGGGTAGTAGACCGTGGAGGTGGGGATGGTGCCGTACCAGTTGTCGGCGCCGACGACCTGCCACCCGACATTGCCGGCCTTCTGGGCGACGCGTCCGGCCAGGCCGGTGACGGCGGAGTTGTTGTAGACCTCGACGTAGACCTTGCCGCGCTCCACCGCCGGCTCCGGCGCCTTGGTGGGCTTCGGCTCCTTGGTCGGCTCGGCGGTGGCGCTCGGCTCGGCCGACTCGCGCGCGGCCGGGGTGATCTCGCGCTCGGTGGGCTCCCCGCCGCGGGTGGCGACGAAGGCGATCGCGGCCATGGCGACCGCGATGACCGAGAGCATCACCAGCGGCGAGGGCAGGACCACCCCGCGCTGGTCGCGCACGCGCACCTCAGACCTCGAAGCCGAGACGGCGCGCGGAGCGCTGGCGCTGACGGGCGGCGCGCAGCCGGCGCAGGCGACGCACCAGCAGCGGGTCGGCCTCGAGCGCCTCGGGACGGTCGATGAGCGCGTTGAGGACCTGGTAGTAGCGCGTGGAGCTCATGTCGAACTTCTCGCGGACCGCGGTCTCTTTGGCGCCGGCGTACTTCCACCACTGACGCTCGAACTCCAGGATGTCCCGGTCCCGCTCCGACAGCGCGTCGGCGCCGGTCGGCGTCTCGAGGCTGGCGTGGGCCTGTGGCTCCATGGCGATCTCTCCGCACGTGTGGTCTGGTGGTCCGGGCCCACTGTAGTGCACGGAACTACACGGATGTCATTAGCCCGTCGGCCGCGTCGCTGGCAAGTCCGCGCGGGTGGGGCCCGGCGCCCGGGGCGGTTCGTAGGGTGGGCCGGTGACCTCCTCGGACCCCGCCCACGAGCCCAGCACCGACGAGCCCGGCACCGGCGATCCCACCCCCGCCGGAGAGCCCGTCCGCTGGGGCTTCCTGGCCACCGGCAAGATCGCACGCTCCGTGGCCGCCGACCTCGCCCTGGTCCCGTCCGCGCGCCTGGTCGCCGTCGGCGCGCGCCGCCTGGAGTCGGCCGAGGCCTTCGTGGCCGAGCACGCGCCCGGTGCCCGCGCCCACGCGTCGTACGCCGACCTGGTCGCCGACCCCGACGTCGAGGTCGTCTACGTCGCCTCCCCCCACGCCCTGCACCTCGAGCACGCCCGGATGGCGATCGAGGCCGGCAAGCACGTGATGTGCGAGAAGCCGCTGACCCTCAACGCCCGCGACGCGGAGGAGATGGTGCGGCTGGCCCGCGAGCACGACGTCTTCCTCATGGAGGCGATGTGGAGCGCGTGCCACCCGGTGGTCCGCGAGCTGCGCGAGCGCCTGCACGCCGGCGACTTCGGCACCCCGCGCCAGCTGCGTGCCGAGCTCGGCTTCGTGGTCTCCGCCGGCCCCGACGACCGCCTCCTCGACCCCGCGCTGGGCGCCAGCGCCCTGCTGGACATGGGGATCTACCCCCTCACCTTCGCCCACCTCATGCTCGGCGCACCCGAGCAGCTGACCGCGACCGCCTCCCTGTCCGAGAGCGGCATCGACCTCGACGTCGCGCTCACCGGCCGCTACCCCGGCGGCGCCCTGGCCACCATGAGCGCCTCGATGACCAGCTGGTCGGACCGCTCGGCCGCGATCGCCACCGACACCGGCCGCGTCGAGCTGCACGGACAGTTCCACCACCCCGACAAGGCGGTCTTCCACCCCTTCGACCCCGGCTCGACCAACGACGTCAGCGGGCAGGCCGAGCCGGTCGAGGTCCTCGGCCGCGAGCCCGTCCTCGGCCGCGGCTACGCCCACGAGATCGCCGAGGTCGACCGTTGCGTGCGCGCCGGCCTGCGCGAGAGCTCCCTGGTCCCCCACGACCAGACGCTCGCGATCATGCGCCAGCTCGACGACGTACGCCGCCAGCTCGGCGTCACCTACCCCGCCGACGACTGAGGGCCGGACGACGGGGCCGGACGACGGGGCCCGACGACGGGGCCCGACGACGGGGCCGGACGACGGGGCCGGACGACGGGGCCGGACGACGGGGCCGGACGACGGGGCCGGACGACGGGGCCCGACGACGGGGATGACCATCGGCGGAGGGTGGATGGGCCTGGCCCCCCTGCAGCGACGAAGGAGCGGAAGGGGTGGTTCCCCTCCGCCGATGGTCATCCCCGGCGGGAGGCCCCGGCGGGAGGCCCCGACGGGAGGCCCCGGCGGGAGGCCCCGACGGGAGGCCCGGGCGGGAGGCCCGACACCGGGAGCCGCTCAGGGAGCGACCTCACCCCGATGAGGGGCTGGCGCCGATCACTAGGGTGGGTGGCGTGTCCTACGACCTCGTGATCGTTGCCAACCGCCTGCCGGTGGACCGGGTCGAGCTGGCCGACGGCACCAAGGGCTGGCGGACCCCCCCCGGCGGGCTCGTGACCGCGATCGAGCCGGTGATGCGCGCCAACCACGGCGTGTGGATCGGCTGGCCCGGCGGCACCGACCCCGAGCTCGAGCCCTTCGAGAGCGACGGCATGGAGCTGGCGCCGATGTCGATGTCGGCCCAGGACATCGAGGAGTTCTACGAGGGCTTCTCCAACGGCACCCTGTGGCCGCTCTACCACGACCTGGTCGCCAAGCCGGAGTTCCACCGCGAGTGGTGGGACTCCTACGTCCGGGTCAACGAGCGGTTCGCCGAGAAGGCCGCGTCGCTGGCCGCCGAGGGCGCGACCGTGTGGGTGCACGACTACCAGCTGCAGCTGGTGCCGCAGATGCTGCGGACGCTGCGCCCGGACCTGCGCATCGGCTTCTACCTGCACATCCCCTTCCCCCCTGCCGAGCTGTTCCAGCAGCTGCCCTGGCGCCGCCAGATCCTCGAGGGTCTGCTGGGCGCCGACCTGGTCGGCTTCCAGCTGCCCGGCGCCGCGCAGAACTTCGTGCGTCTGGTCCGCCAGCGGGTGGGCCACAAGACCCACCGCGACCTCGTCTACCTCCCCGACGGGCGCACCGTGCGCGCCGCCCCGTTCCCGATCTCGATCGACGCCGCGGGCTTCGAGGAGATGGCGCGCTCGGACGCGGTGCGCTTCCGCTCGGCGGAGATCCGCGAGGCCCTGGGCCGACCGCGCAAGGTGTTCCTGGGGGTCGACCGGCTCGACTACACCAAGGGCATCTACGCGCGGCTGCGCGCCTTCGCCGAGCTGATGGGCGAGGGCCACATCGACGTCGAGGACGCGGTGTTCATCCAGGTCGCAGTGCCCAGTCGCGAGCAGGTCGAGCAGTACCGCATCCTGCGCGACGAGATCGAGCGCCTGATCGGACGCATCAACGGCGACCACGGCCGCATCGGCCGCCCCGCGGTCCACTACCTCCACTCCTCCTACCCCCGCGAGGAGATGGCGGCGATGTACCGCGCCGCCGACGTCATGGTCGTCACCCCCTACCGCGACGGCATGAACCTCGTCGCGAAGGAGTACGTCGCCTGCCGCTACGAGGACGACGGCGCCCTGGTGCTCTCGGAGTTCGCCGGGGCGGCCGACGAGCTGCGCCAGGCGTGGCTGGTCAACCCCTACGACATCAACGGCATGAAGTCCGCCCTCCTCGAGGCCTACCAGGCCGACGACAAGGAGGTCACGCGACGGATGAAGGCGATGCGCAAGCAGGTCACTCAGCACGACGTGAAGGCGTGGGCGGCCTCGTTCATGACCGAGCTGTCCGACGTGGGCGGCGGGCACGCCAAGGACGTCCGGGCCCCGGGCGGGGAGTGAGGCCCGACCGGCGTACGCCGGCGCGGCGACCGCCCGCGCGGCGCCGGTGAGCCGGCCCACGCGTAACCCCCGGGCCCAGGGGTAGTTTTCACCGGTGGAGGTGGAAGCGGTGGATCGGATCCCCAAGCCTGACCAGGTGGTCGCGGCGGCGAGCAACGTGGCGCAGAAGGTGCTCTACGGAGGACTCGCGGACCTGCGACCGATGCCGCGGACCCTCATCGACGAGGGCGAGCTGCGCGAGGTCTACCACTACCGGCCCGCCGCCTCGGCCCAGGTGGAGGGCGACCCCGTCCTCCTCGTGACGCCGCTGGCGGCCCCCTCGATCTGCTACGACCTGCGTCGCGGCTGCTCGGTGGTCGAGCACCTGGTGACGAGCGGGCGACCGACGTACCTCGTGGAGTAGAGGTCGTCCCGACCGCGATCCGCGAGGTCTCCGCGCACGCCGGCGGCCGTCCGGTGCACGTCGTCGGCTGGAGCCTCGGCGGCATCTTCAGCCTGCTGGCCCCCGCCGACGGCACGGACCTGCCGATCGCCTCGCTCACGGTCGTGGGCTCGCCGTTCGACGTCTCCCTGGTGCCCCTGGTGGCGCCGCTGCGTCCGCTGCTCAACATGGGGCTGACCCTGGGTGGCGGCCGCGGCGCGATCACGCGCGGCTACCAGATGCTGGGTGGGGCGCCGAAGCCGCTGGTGAAGTGGGCCTTCCAGCTCTCGTCGTTCCAGAAGCTGGTGACCAAGCCGATCGCCCTGGCCACCCACCTCGACGACGCCGACTTCCTCGCCCAGGTCGAGGCGGTCGACCGGTTCACCGCCAACATGATCGCCTACCCCGGCCGCACCTTCGGGCAGCTCTACCACCGGTTCGTGAAGGCCAACGCGCTCAAGGGCGGCACCTTCGAGCTCGAGGACCGCACCATCGACATCGGCGCGATCGACGTGCCGGTGCTGGTCTTCGCCGGCTCCACCGACGGGATCGCCCCGGTGCAGGCCGTCCGGGCCGTCACCCCGCTGCTCAAGGGGTCGCCCGAGGTGCGCTTCGAGATCGTGCCCGGCGGCCACCTCGGCATGCTGACCGGCCGGGCCGCCCGCGGCACGACCTGGGCGGTGCTCGACGAGTGGCTCGACCAGTGGTCGACCGACGCGGAGCCCGCGCAGGCCCCGGCGAAGAAGGCGGCTGCCAAGAAGGCTCCGGCCAAGAAGCCGGCTGCAAAGAAGACGCCTGCCGAGAAGACGCCTGCGAAGAAGGCTCCGGCGAAGAAGGCTCCGGCGAAGAAGGCTCCGGCGAAGAAGCCTGCCAAGAAGTCGGCGAGCAAGGAGACGATCGGCTCCAACCCGAGCCGTCGCTACTCCTCGCAGGGCTCGCGCAGCCTGGCCCGCTGACACCCCGGTCGGGGCCCGCCCGGCCCCCCGGTCCAGACGACCGCGAGGCGTCGTGCCCTGGCCCGATCGGGCCATGTCGGCGAGCCCTCTCACCCGGCGCCGGGCACGCCCGGCGGACCTAGGGTCGGTGCTCCGGGGAGGCCGCCAGGTCCGCCCCCGCGAGGAGCACCCTGGAGGGCCGCATGACCACGCCGTTGCTCGGACCAGCGTCCGGGACCACGACGCCGCACGGGGCCCCGTCCGGCCCCACGCACGCCGGAGGGCCGCGGGTGCTGGCCCACGGTCGCGACTCCGGGCTCCCGGACGTCGACGCGCTCGCCGCCGAGACCCTGGCGGCGTACGCCGCCAGCGACGCGTGCTGCCCCGACGGTTTCCCTGAGCTGCCCCGCGCCGAGGCGAGCCTGGTCGGGTTCGGGCTCGACCTCGTCGACGCCCCCGGGGACGCGGTCGGCACGGTGACCGTCAGCGGCAGCGAGTCGGCGCTGATGGCGGTGCTGGCCGCCCGCCGGGCGCGCCCCGACGTGCGGCGCCCCTCGATCGTCCTGCCCGACACCGCGCACCCGGCGTTCCTGTCCGCGGCCGACCTGCTGGGGGTCCGCGCGGTCGTGGTGCCGACCGACGCCGCCCGCCGCGCCCAGGTCGGGCCGATGGCCCACGCGATGGACGAGGACACCGTGCTGGCCGTGGTCTCGGCCCCGACCGCCGCCCACGGCGTGGTCGACCCCGTGGCCTGGATCGGGACGGCCGCCGCCGCCAAGGGAGTGCCGTTGCACGTGGACGCCGGTGAGGACGGCTGGCTGCTGGCCTTCGGCGAGCGGCTGGGGCGCATCGTCCCCCCGTGGACCTTTGCCGTCGCCGGGGTCACCAGCATCTCGATGGAGCTGCACGCGCACGCCCACGCGCCCCGAGGCGCTGCGCTGCTGCTGCACCGTGACGCGTCCGGCCGGCAGCCTGGCGCGACCGGTGCCACCGGCGCCGCCGACCTCGCCGGTCGCCCGCTGGTCAGCCCGACGATCGGTCTCAGCCGCCCGGGGGCGCCCATCGCGGCGGCCGCCCGGGTGGTCTCCGGCATCGGCCACGACGGCTACCTCCGCCTCGCCGCGCAGACGTTCGGGGCCGTGGAGGCGATGGTCGCCGGCGTACGCGCCCTCCCGGGGCTGTCTCTGGCCTGCGAGCCGGACGCCTCGCTCGTGCTGCTGCGAGCCGACGGGGACGCGGACGTGTTCACGGTGGCCGCGGAGCTCCGCTCCCGGGGCTGGTACGCCGACTGCCAGCCCTCGTGGGGCGATCTGCCCGCCCTGCTGCGACTCGGCGTCGGCGCCGGCACGCGGGCCCACGTCGAGGAGCTGCTCGACGCGCTGCGCGAGTCGGCCGCCGCGGCCGAGGTGACGGGCCCGGCGCGACTGCCCGGCCGGGTGACCGACCACCTGCTGCGGCTCAGCCCCGAGCACCTGACGGGCCAGGACGTGCGGACCCTGCTGGAGACGCTCGGCATCGACCCGCTGGGCGACCCGGTCCCGCTGCTGGACGCCCTGGTCGACGCCGCACCGACCCGGCTGCGGCCCGCGATCGTCGGCCGGCTGGCCGACCTGCGCAGCGCTCCGACGCGGGGCTGACCGGGGCTGATCCCGGCTCAGCGCGTGGGTGTGACCGCCATGAACGCTTCGACGGCCGCGAGGTCGTAGGCACCGGCGTCGGTGCCGAGCCCGCCGGCGACCTGGGCGGCGGTGGCGCAGCCGAGGGCGGCGGAGTCGGCCAGCGAGCGACCCTGCGCGCGACCGAGGACGAACCCGGCGGAGAAGGCGTCCCCGCAGCCGGTGGTGTCGACGACGTCGACGGCGTAGGCCGGCACCTCGATCACCTCGTCGCGGGTGACGACCAGCGCACCTCGGGCGCCCTGGGTGACGGCGACGCAGCCGGCCCCGGCCTCCACGAGCGCCCGCGCCCCGGAGGCGAGGTCGGCGGCCCCGGTGAAGCCGAGCACCTGCTCGTCGTTGGGCAGCAGGTAGTCGGTGTGCGGGAGCGCGTCGGCGATCCACGCCAGCATGTCGGGGTCGCCGGGGGCCAGCACGTCGAGGGAGGTCGTGGCGCCGGCCGAGCGGGCGGCGGCCAGCAGCTCGCCCGCGGCCGGGCCGCCGAGGAACTCCGGGCCCCCGAGGTGGACGTGGTCGGCGAGGTGCGCGGCGGCGTCGAGGTCCTCGAGGGTGAAGGCCCCGTTGGCGCCGATGCAGTGCCAGGCCGGGCGCTCCCCCGAGGGCCGCACGGGGATGACCGAGGACGAGGTCTGGTGCTCGGCCTTGCGCACGAGCCCGGCGACGTCGACGCCCTCCTCGGCCAGCAGCGCGAGCAGGGTCACGGCGGTCATGTCGTCGCCGACCGCACCGAAGGAGGAGACCTCGGCGCCGAGTCGGGCCAGCACCAGTCCGGTGCCGCCCGCGGTGCCGGCCGCCGACATCCGGATGGTCTCGACGAGCTGGCCGTCGGAGCCCGACGGGATCGACTCGACCCCGATGACGTGGGTGTCGAGGACGTGCACGCCGACGACGCTGATCCGGGTGCTGATCCGGGCGCTGATCCGGGCGCTGGTCCGGGTGGGGCTCATGCCTGACCTCTCATGGTGCTCATCCTGGGTTGCCGTAGTTGCGGGCGAGGGCCGCGAGCACGACCTCGTGCTGCTGCTCCTCGGTGAGGGTGCGGACCGGGCCCAGGGCGCTGGCCCGGTGGTGCAGGGCGCACAGCCACTCCAGCAGCAGCGCCCGCTCAAGGGCCTGGTCGAGGCTGCTGCCGTGCGCGACCGCGCCGTGGTTGGCCATCAGCGCCACGCTGCGGCCCTCCAGCGCCGCCCGGACGCCGTCGGCCAGCTCGGGGGTCCCGAAGGTGGAGTACGGCGCCACGCGGATCGGGCCGCCGAGCAGCAGCTGCTGGTAGTGGGCGACCGGCAGCTCGTCGAGGACGCAGGCGACCGCGGTCGACCAGGGCGCGTGGACGTGCACGACCGCGGCGCAGCCGCTGTCGGCGTACACGCCGAGGTGGAGGGGGAGCTCGGAGGTCGGCGCTGCGGCGGCCGGATCGCGGGGTGCGCCGTCGAGCCCGACGGCGACGACGTCGTCGGCGGTGCAGCGCGCCAGGTCCACCCCGGAGGCGGTGACGAGGACGTCGTCGCCGTCGCGGACCGACAGGTTGCCTCCGGTGCCGACGACCAGGCCCTCGTCGGCGACGCGTCGCGCGGCGGCGGCGAGCTCCTCGCGCAGGCTGGGACGGTCGCTCACGCCGGCACGCCTGCCAGGCCGGCGTCGGTGGCGTAGCGCTCGAGGTAGGCGGTCATCATCGTGATGCCCTCCTCGACCAGGGCGACGTCGCCGTCGGGGGTGTTCTCGTAGGCCAGCTGGAAGACGCGGTCGCCGACCTCGACGGCGAGCGTGGCCGCGTCGAGCGTGAGGTCCTCGCGGCACAGGCCGCGCTCGAGGGCGAAGCTGCGCAACGCGTCGGCGACCCGCGCGTTGTGGGCCCGGCCGAAGCGGGCCACGGCCACGTTGGTGCGCCCGCGGAGGTAGATCTCGACGAAGGCGGGCGAGGTCCTCGGCGACCTGGGCGTCCATCTCCTCCATGTCGCGCCCGGCGAGCGCGAGGAGGACGGCCTCCTTGTCCCCGAAGTACTGGTAGAGCGAGGCCACCGGCACCTGCGCCTCCGAGGCGATGGCCCTCGTGGTGAGCGACTCGACCCCGTCGGCGAGGACCAGCCGCTCGGCGGCGTCGAGGATGGCCTCCACGCGCTTGCGGCTGCGCTGCTGGCTCGGCACGCGGCGCACGGCACCCGTGACCGGGTCGGGGGCGGTCTCGTTGGACGCCTCGGAGGGACGCGCGGTCGGCACAGCGATCTGCGTCTCAGCTCGTTCCACCGGCATGTGTCGGAGTGTAGGGTACCGATCCTGAAACTGACACATGTTCATGTTTCCACGATCGGAGCGCCATGACCCAGGCCCAGCACTCCCCCACACCCTCGCACGGCTCCTTGCACGCTGCCCGGCACCCTGCACTGTCGCGTCGTCACCTGCTCACCACCGGCGCCGCCGGCACCGCCGCCGCGACCGGGGGGCTGCTGCTCTCCGCGGGCGCGGCCGACGCCCGCTCGGGCGGCGGGGGCGGAGGCCGTCAGGGACGCCTGCCGCGGAAGGTCGACGTCGTGGTCGTCGGCGCCGGCATCTCCGGCCTCGTCGCCACCCGGGAGCTGCTCGAGCAGGGCCTGGACGTCCTGTGCGTCGAGGCTCGCGACCGGGTCGGCGGGCGGGTGCTCAACCACAGGCTGCGCTCCGGCGGGGTGATCGAGGCCGGCGGCGCGTTCGTCGGCCCCACCCAGGACCACATCCTCGCGCTCGCGAAGGAGCTGAAGGTCCGCACGTTCCTGGAGTACAACGAGGGCAACAGCGTCTACATCTCCTCGCTGACCGGCCGTCAGGAGTACTCCGGCACCGTCCCGCCGGACCCCACCATCCTCCCCGACGCCGCGATCCTGCTGACCCGGCTGGACTCGATGGCCGCCGAGATCGACGTCAGCGCCCCGTGGTCGCACCCCAGCGCCCTGGAGTGGGACGCCATGAGCCTGGGCGAGTTCATCCGCCGCAACGCGCTCAACTCCAGCGGCGTCGGCAACCTCATCAAGTCCTGGACCCAGCCCGGCTTCGGCGCCGACCCCGACGAGCTCTCGCTGCTGTTCGTGCTGTGGTACATCGCCTGCTCGGGCAACGAGACCAACGTCGGCACCTTCTCCCGCAACTCCGACACCGCCGGCGGCGCCCAGGAGAGCCGGCTCATCGGGGGCTCCCAGCTCATCCCGCTGCGCCTGGCCCGCAAGCTCGGCGACGCGGTGGCGCTCGACGCCGCCGTGCAGCGCATCGAGCAGAAGGACGGGCGGGTGCTCGTGCGCACCAAGCGCGGCACGGTCCGCGCCAAGCGCGTCGTCGTCGCCTGCCCGCCGCCGATGGTCCTCGACATCGACTGGTTCCCCCGCCTGCCCATGCGCCGCACCCAGCTGCTGCGCCACATGGACATGGGTCAGCTGATGAAGTGCGACGCCGTCTACGAGACGCCGTTCTGGCGCGAGGACGGGCTCAACGGGTTCGGCATCAACGACGCCGGCGCCGCCCGCGCGGTCTTCGACAACTCCCCCGCCTCCGGCGACCCGGGCGTGCTGCTGGCCTTCGTCGGCGGCTCGACCTGGCGCAGGTACGGCCCGCTCTCCCGCAAGGAACGGCGCAAGGCCGTCCTCGAGGGCTTCGCGGCGATGTTCGGCGAGAAGGCGCTCAAGCCGATCGAGTACACCGAGCAGGACTGGACCAAGGAGCGGTGGACCGAGGGCGGCCCCACCGCCTTCCACGCACCCGGCACCCTGACCGACTTCGGCCCGGCGATCCGCCAGGTGTTCGGTCGCGTGCACTGGGCGGGCACGGAGACCTCGACGTACTGGTCGGGCTACATGGACGGCGCCGTCCGCGCCGGCCAGCGCGCCGCGATCGAGGTCGGGGAGCGGCTGTGAGGCGGCTGGTCCTGCGGAGCGTGGCCGGCCTGCTGGCCGGGTCGCTGGCGCTGCTGCTCCCGCCGGTCGCGACCTCGGCTGCCGCGAGGGACGGGGAGGTCCCAGAGAAGTGGACCACCACCGTCTTCGCCCGGGTCCCCTCGCCCGGCGCTCCGGCGTACGTCCACGTCCACACCAACAAGCGGGTGTACGCCGGCACCTACGCAGCCCCCGACGGCCAGCCGTCCAAGGTCTTCGAGTGGACCCGGTCCGGCACCCTGCTGCGCTCCTGGGCGGTGCCCGGTCAGGACCTCGAGGGCGGCGAGCACGGCGTGCAGGTGGCCGCGCAGACCCGGTCGGGTCGCCTGGTCGTGCTGGACACCACCACGTCGCGGATCCTGACGCTGGACGTGACCAGGGGCCGCTGGCGCACGATCGCCACGCTGCCCGAGGGCTCGGTGCCCAACTACGCGACGTGGGCCCCCGGCGGGCTCTACGTCACCGACTACGGCGACGGGGTCGTCCACCGCGTGACCCGGCGAGGCAAGGTCACCGAGTGGCTGCGCGACCCGGCGCTGGACGGCCTGCTCGGCTTCGGCACGACCGGCATCCGCTACCTGCCCGAGGAGCGCAGCTTCCTGCTGACCCAGCAGACCCTGTCGACCGGCGACGCGCTGCCCACCAACGGCGCGCTGCTGCGGGTCCCCCTCGAGGGCCGCGCCCCCGGCGACGTCGAGGTCGTGTGGACCAGCCAGCCCACCGACCTCCCCGACGGCTTCGGCATCGGCCGGCGCACCGGGCACGTGTACGTCGCGATGGTCGGCCTCACCAACCGGATCGCCGAGATCGACCCGGCCACCGGCGAGGAGGTCGACTCCTTCCCCGCCGTCCCGCTCGTGGGCGAGAACGGCTCGGAGATCCCCTTCGACTCCCCGTGCAACGCGACGTTCCTCGGCAAGACGGTGCTGGTCGCCAACCAGTCCGCGATCCAGGGCGACGCCTCGCACCACGCCGTGCTGCGGGTCCACGTGGGCGAGCGCGGTGTCGCGCCGTACCTGCCGAAGAAGGCCCGCTTCCGCTGACCCGGCCCTCGCCGGTCTCGACGCCGGTCTCGACGCCGGTCTCGAGGCCGGTCTCGACGCTCGCTCCGCTCGCACCTCGACCAGCGGACTGGCTAGCCTCCCGGCCATGAGCGCGCTGGCCGGACTCGTGGACAAGGGCCTGATGGCGCCGGACTGGGCCGAGGCCCTGGCGCCGGTGGACCAGCAGGTGGCCGCGATGGGGGCGTTCCTGCGCGAGGAGATCGCTGCCGGCCGCAGCTACCTCCCGGCGGGCGAGAACGTCTTCCGCGCCTTCCGGCGCCCGCTGGCCGACGTCAAGGTGCTCGTCGTCGGGCAGGACCCCTACCCCACGCCCGGCCACCCGATCGGCCTGTCCTTCGCGGTGGAGCGCGACGTGTGGCCGCTGCCGCGCAGCCTGGTCAACATCTACGTCGAGCTGCGCGACGACCTCGGCATCGTCCCGCCGCGGCACGGCGACCTCTCCGGCTGGGCCGACAGCGGCGTCATGCTGCTCAACCGCGCCCTCACCGTCGCGCCCGGGTCTCCCGCGTCGCACCGCGGCAAGGGCTGGGAGCCGATCACCTCGGCCGCCATCGACGCGGTCGTACGCCGCCACGCCGCGGGCCACCCGCTCGTGGCCGTGCTCTGGGGGCGCGACGCACAGTCGTTGCGGCCGGCGCTCGGCGACGTCCCGTGCCTCGAGTCGGCGCATCCCTCCCCGCTCTCGGCGCGGCGCGGCTTCTTCGGGTCGCGCCCGTTCTCCCGGGCCGATGCGCTGCTGCGCGAGCAGGGCGGCGAGCCGGTGGACTGGACGCTGGGGGTCTCACCGGAATAGATTGAAGCCTCAACTACTTGAGGTGACCATGACCCGCATGCCCGCGCTCTACATCGGCCACGGCGCTCCGCCGCTCCTCGACGACCCCGTGTGGTCGGGACAGCTGCGCTCCCTGGCCGCCGACCTGCCGCGCCCCACCGCGATCCTCATCGTCAGCGCCCACTGGGAGTCGGCGCCGGTGTCGCTGACCGCGAGCGGCGCTCCCCTGGTCTACGACTTCGGCGGCTTCGACCCGAAGTACTACCGGATGACCTACGCGACGCCCGACGCCTCGGCGCTGGCCGCCCGCGTGGCCGCGATGATGCCGAGCACCGAGCCGGTGCACCAGCACGCCTCGCGCGGCCTCGACCACGGCGCCTGGGTGCCGCTGAAGATCATGTACCCCGAGGCCGACATCCCCGTGCTGCAGATGTCGCTGCCCACCCAGGACCCGACCCGCCTCCTCGCGCTCGGCGAGCGCCTGCGCGGTCTGCGCGACGAGGGCGTGCTGGTCGTCGGGTCGGGCTTCCTGACCCATGGGCTGCCGTTCCTCCGCGAGTTCCGCATCGAGGCCGACGCGCCCGGCTGGTCGCGCGACTTCGACGCGTGGGCCGGCGAGGCGCTGGCCCGCGGCGACGTGGACGAGCTGGCGGCGTACACCTCCCGCGCGCCGGGCATGCCGTACGCCCACCCGACCGTCGAGCACTACACGCCGCTCTTCGTCACCCTCGGTGCCGCGAGCGACCCCGGACAGGCACCTGAGCAGGTCATCGGCGCCGACGGCGAGTTCTGGATGGGCCTGTCGAAGCGGTCCTTCGCGGTCGCGTGACTACCTGACCCGGAGCTTCCGCATCATCCTCAGCCCGCTGAGCATCCCCTTGACGTACTCGTCGTAGTCCTGGCCCGGACGGGCACCCATGACCTGCTTCTTGAGCACCGCGAGCTGCTGCACGTCGGTGTACTGCGGTGGCGAGGATGTCGTTGATGTTGACGTTGCCGGACTCGATGCGCCGGGCGACCGCGGTGGCCGCGTCGAGGTCGGTGCCCCAGACCGACGCGTTGAGGCCGTAGTCGGTGTCGTTGGCCAGGGCCACGGCCTCGTCGACGGTGTCGTAGGCGTACAGGCTCACGACCGGGCCGAAGGTCTCGATGGTCGCGTGGATCGCATCGGGCGGGGTGTTCTCGAGGATGGTCGGCTCGAAGAACGCCGGGCCGAGGTCGGGGCGCGGCCGGCCGCCGGTGAGCACCGTGGCTCCCTTGGCGACGGCGTCGTCGACGTGCGACTTCACCCGCTCCATGTGGTCGACCGAGACCAGCGAGCCGAGGTCGGGGCCGAAGTCGTAGGCCGCGCGGACGTCGAGGGCCTCGGTGGCGCGGACGAACTTGGCCTTGAACTCCTCGTAGCGCGAGCGCGGGAGGTACATCCGCTCGATGTGCATGCAGATCTGGCCGGTGTTGCCGAACGCGCCGAAGATCGCGCCCTGCACGACCTCGTCGAGGTCGGCGTCCTCCAGCACGATCATCGGGTTCTTGCCGCCGAGCTCGAGGCAGCAGCCGATCAGGTTGCGCCCGCAGCGCTCACCGATGACGCGGCCGGTCGCGGTGGAGCCGGTGAACATCACGTAGTTGGCGTTGTCGATGAACGTCGGACCGACGTCGCCGCCCTCGCCGCACACGACCTGGAAGAGCCCCGTGGGCAGGCCGGCCTGCTCGAGCATCTCGATGCCCCACAGCGGCGAGAGCGCCGTCTTGTTGTCGGGCTTGAGCACGATGCCGTTGCCGGCCATCAGCGCCGAGATGGCGTCGGAGATGCCGGTGGCGAAGGGGAAGTTCCAGGGGCCGATGATGCCGACGACGCCCTTGGGGACGCGCACCTCGGTGGAGGTCGTCAGGAACGGCACCGGGCCGCCGCGGGTGGTCGGCGCGAGCAGCTTCTTCGCGCGCTTGAGGTAGTGGCCCATGACCATCGGCGGGTCGCAGGTCTCCTCGATGGCCATCCGGCGGTTCTTGCCGGACTCGACCTGGATCAGGTCGGCGGTCCGCTGCGCGTTGTCGAGGAAGAGCGAGTGCGCCCGCTTGAAGACCGCCAGGCGGTCCTCGACGCTGCGCCGCGCCCACTCGGCCTGGGCGACCCGGGCGGCGGCGAAGGCGCGCTCGATGTCGGCCGGGCTGGACTGCGGCAGCTCGACGAGCTTCTCACCGGTGTAGACCTCGGTAAGCTGCCACGGCGCCATCGAGCCGTCGGAGGAGACGCGGCCGGCCAGGCGGGCCAGCAGCTCGTCGGTCACCGAGGCCGGGCGGTCCAGGCGGGTGGGTGCGGGCATGGTCGTCATGGGTACGTCGTCCTCCGCTGCGTGCTCAGCCGCGACCGAGGACCAGGTCGGCCCCGCGCTCGCCGATCATGATGGCCGGGGCGTTGGTGTTGCCGCCGGTGATGCTCGGCATGATCGAGGCGTCGCACACGCGCAGCCCCTCCACGCCCCTGACCTTGAGGTCCGGGGTGACCACGGCGGTCTCGTCGACGCCCATCTTGCAGGTGCCGACGCCGTGGTAGACCGAGGTCGCCCGGTTGAGGATCGCCTGGCGCAGGTCGGAGCCCTGCAGCGAGCGGCCGGGGTGGATCTCGTCCTTGATCGCGCCCTTGAAGGCCGCGCCGTTGAAGATCTCGCGCACCAGCTCCGAGCCCTCGGTGAGCAGGTCGAGGTCGGCGGACTCGGCGAGGTAGGCCGGGTCGATGAGCGGGGTGGCGGTCGGGTCGGCCGAGGCCAGCCGCAGGGTGCCGCGCGACTTGGGGTAGATCAGCGTGGTGAGCACGGTCAGCGCCGGGCGCGGGTCGACGTCGTGGCGGATCGGCTCGTCCTGGTTGGGCGAGACGTAGGACCACGGCAGCAGGTGCAGCTGCAGGTCGGGCACGTTGTTCGTCGCCTGGCTGGTCTTGAGGAAGGCCAGGACCTCGAAGACCGAGTTGGCCAGGAACGTCGAGCCCGGGCGGGCGACCTCCTTGGCCACGCCCTTGGCGAAGAACCACGCGTTGCCGCGCATCTTCGAGGTGGTCGCGTGGAAGGTCATCGCGTGGAACATGTGGTCGTGCAGGTTGTCGCCGACCGGGAGGTCGGAGACGACCTCGATGCCGTGGTCCTTCAGGTGCTGGGCGTGACCCACGCCCGAGAGCATCAGGATCTGGGCGGAGCCGACGAAGCCGGCGGCCAGGATGACCTCCTTGCCCGCGCGGATGGTGCGCTCGGAGCCGTCCTTGTCGCGGACCCGGACACCCGTGGCGCGACCGTTCTCGATGACGACCTTGGTGACGAGCACCTGGGTCTGGACCTCGAGGGTCGGCGGGGCGAGGTGGTGGATGTAGCCGCGGGCCGAGGAGTAGCGCAGGCCGTCGGCGGCGTTCTGCTGCATCCGCCCGACGCCCTCCTGGGAGGCACCGTTGTAGTCGTCGAGGATCTCGCAGCCGGTGGCGTCCGCGGTCGCCTGCAGGAACTGCAGCGATCCCTCCTGCGGGGTCTTGTTGACCGTGACCCGGATCGGGCCGCCCTCGCCGCGGAACTGGTCGGCGCCGCCCTCGTAGTCCTCCATGCGCTTGTACGCCGCGTTGACGGTGTCGGCGTCCCAGCCGGTGCAGCCCTCGGCGGCCCAGGAGTCGTAGTTCGCGCGGTTGCCGCGCACGTAGACCATGCCGTTGACCGAGCTCGAGCCGCCGAGCACCTTGCCGCGCGGGACCGGCATCTTGCGGTCGAGGATGTGCTTCTGCGGCACCGAGTAGTAGCCCCAGTCGTTGAGCTTCTTGATCTCGGGGACCGCGTGCATCGGGCCGATCATGCCCGGCTTCTTGGTCAGGAACTTCTCGTCGGACTTGCCCGCCTCGAGCACGATGACCTTCGCGCCGGACTGGGCGAGGCGACCGGCGATGGTCGCGCCGGAGGAGCCGGAGCCGACGACGACGTAGTCGGCCTCGTTGGAGTAGGGAGCCTTCTTGGCCATGGGGTGCACCTCGCGCTTGCTGGGACCGACATACCGACGGAATGTGTCGGCGCTCACCCTACGCCAGAACTGGAACCTGTTCTAGTCCGTCTGATCCACTCGGTCGCCCGAGACCTTCGCCTCCGGTGGTCGAGCAGCCGAGGAGCGCCGGCGACGAGGCGGGCGTCGAGACCACCGATACTGGCCGCATGCGCGTGCTCTCCATCCAGTCCTCGGTGGCCTACGGCCACGTCGGCAACTCCGCAGCCGTCTTCCCGCTCCAGCGTCTGGGCCACGAGGTCTGGCCGGTGCTGACCGTGCACTTCTCCAACCACACCGGGTACGGCGCCTGGCGCGGGCCGCTCCTGGACCCGGCCGACGTGGCCGAGGTGATCGCCGGCATCGAGGACCGCGGGGTGCTCGGCACGGCCGACGCGGTGCTGTCGGGCTACCAGGGCGACCCGGCCGTGGGCGGGGTCGTGCTGGACGCGGTGGCGAAGGTCAAGGAGGCCAACCCCGAGGCGCTCTACTGCTGCGACCCGGTGATGGGCGACGTGGGGCGGGGCATGTTCGTGCGGCCGGGCATCCCGGAGTTCATGCGCGACACCGTCGTACCCGCTGCGGACGTGGTGACCCCCAACCACTTCGAGCTCGACTTCCTGGCCGGCACCACCACCCGCACCCTCGACGAGGTCCTCGACGCCGTCGACGTCGTGCGCGCACAGGGTCCCCGGCACGTGCTGGTGACCTCGGTGCTGCACGACGAGGTCCCCGACGGGCACCTCGAGGTCGTCGCGGTCTCCGACGAGGGCGCCTGGGCGGTCACCACGCCGCTGCTCCCGATCACGCCCAACGGCTGCGGGGACGTCACCGCCGCGCTCTACCTCGCGCACCTGCACGAGACGGGCTCGCCCGCCGAGGCGCTCTCCCGCACCACCGGCACCGTCTTCGCCGTCCTCGAGGCGACCCTGGCCTCCGGCCACCGCGAGATCCGCCTCGTCGACGCCCAGGAGCACATCGCCACTCCCCCCACGACCTTCACGCCCCGCCGCCTGCGCTGACCGCCGAACCGTCACTCACGCACGCCCGAACCGTCACTCACGCACGCCCGAACCGTCACTCACGCACGCCCGAGACGTCGCTCACGCACGGCGGAGACAGCGCCGGGAGCGGACCGGAGGGGGGTGGAGCCGGTGACAGGAGTCGAACCCGCGACATCCTCTTTACAAGAGAGGCGCTCTACCAACTGAGCTACACCGGCGATGCCCAGCACAGCCGGGCGCGGCGATCCTAGTCGCGCGAGCAGGACCTCAGCCCATGCCCCCGTCGAAGGCGACGACCGAGCCGGTGATCATCCGCGCCTCGGCCGAGGCGAGGTAGACGATCGAGGAGGCGATCTCGTCGGGAGTGATGGCGGCGCCGGGGAGCATCATCAGCAGCCGGTCCTGGACGCGGGCGTCGAGGTCGACGGGGTACGACGCCGCGACGCCGTCCACGAGCGGGGTCGCCACGGTGCCGGGGCAGACCGCGTTGACGCGGATGCCCTCCGGCGAGAGCTCGAGCGCCAGCGCCTTGGTCAGCTGGGTGAGCCCACCCTTGGCCGCGGAGTACGCCGCGGAGTACGGCTGCGGGATCCGACCGGCCACCGAGGAGACGTTGACGATGTTGCCGCCCGCGGCCCGCAGGTGTGGCAGCGCCGCCTGCATCAGGAAGAACGGCCCCTTGAGGTCGATGTCGAGGGTGCGGTCGAAGACCTCCTCGGTGACGCCCTCGAAGCGGCCGAACTGCACGACGCCGGCCACGTTGGCCAGCACGTCGATGCGACCCGACGCTGCGCAGGTCGCGATGGCGGCGTCGACGGCGTCCTTGGAGCCGACGTTGCACTCCACGTAGGTGACCCCCGCGGAAGCGCTCGGCGGTGGCGAAGCCGATGCCCGACGCGGCACCGGTGACGACGACGACTCTCTCACTCACGCCCGGAATCTAGAACACGTTCTAGTCTCGCGGCAACCACTGCCCCCTGTCCCGGGCGGCGCGGGGTCGGGGAGCATGTCGCCATGAGCCTCCTCCACGAGCCCCACCACGACGGCTCCCCGCTCTACCTCGACACCGAGACCCCGGCGCTGGACAGCACGGTCGGCGTCCGGGTGCGGACCCGCGGCGACGAGGTCGCGCAGGTCTGGCTGCGCACGACGTACGACGCCGAGCCGGTCTTCCACGAGGCCCGGTCGGCCCACGACGGGGACACGACGTGGTGGCACGCCGACCTGCTCGTGCACAGCCCGGTGACGCACTACCGCTTCCTGCTCGTCCTCGTCGACGGCAGCCAGCAGTGGCTGACCGCCGCGGGGCTGGTCGACCACGACGGCCCGGACACCTTCGACTTCCGCGTCAGCACCCACGCACCCGCGCCGGCCTGGGGCCGCGAGGCGGTCGTCTACCAGGTGTTCCCCGATCGCTTCGCACGCAGCGCCGCGGCCGACGACCGCCCCACGCCCGCCTGGGCGGTCCCGGCCGCCTGGGACGACGAGGTCGTCTTCGAGGGCAGCGACCCGCGGACCCCGCTCCAGCTCTTCGGGGGCGACCTCGACGGGGTGACCGAGCACCTCGACCACGTGCAGGCCACCGGGGCGACGGTGCTCTACACGACGCCGGTCTTCCCCGGCGAGAGCAACCACCGCTACAACGCCTCCACCTTCGACCGGGTCGACGACCTGCTCGGCGGCGACGGCGCCTACGCCCGCCTCTCCGACGCCCTCCACGACCGCGGGATGCGGCTGCTCGGCGACCTGACCTCCAACCACACCGGCGACACCCACGAGTGGTTCCAGCAGGCGGTCGCCGACCCCGAGGCGCCCACCCGCAGCTGGTACTGCTTCCGCCCCGACGGCCACTACGAGACCTGGATGGGCCACCACACGCTGCCCAAGCTCGACCACACCAGCGCCGACATGCGCGCCGCGATGGTGGAGGGCCCCGACTCGGTCGTGGCCCGGTGGATGCGCCCGCCCATCGGCCTGGACGGCTGGCGCATCGACGTCGCCAACATGACCGGCCGGCTCGGCGCGGTCGACGTCAACCACGACGTGGCACGCGCCGTGCGGCGTACCGCCGAGGCCGAGCGTGCGGACGCCTGGGTCATCGGCGAGCACAACCACGACGCCTCGACCGACCTAGACGGCGACGGCTGGCACGGCACGATGAACTACTCCGGCTTCTCCTGGCCGGTGTGGTCGTGGCTGCGCGACCCCGACTCCCCCGCCCGGGCGTTCGGCCGACCGGTCCCGGTGGCCCGTCGCGGCGGCCCGCTGGTGCAGCGCACCCTGCGCGAGTGGCTGGCCCGCTACGGCTGGCGCGCCACCTGCCAGTCGTGGAACATCCTCGGCTCCCACGACTCCGCCCGCATCCGCACCGTCACCGGCTCGGCGGTGCTGCACCGGGTCGCCGCCGGCCTGCAGTTCACGCTGCCCGGTGTGCCGATGCTGTTCGCAGGCGACGAGATCGGCCTCGAGGGCGTCGTCGGCGAGGACTCGCGCCGCCCGATGCCGTGGCACCGCCGCGAGCAGTGGGACGAGCAGACCCTGGCGACGTACGCCGCCCTCGCCTCGGCCCGCGCCGCGCACCCCGCTCTCGTGCACGGCGGCCTGCGCTGGGCGCACGTCGACGAGGACTGCCTGGCGTTCCTGCGCGAGCACCCCGACGGCGACGTGCTCGTCGTGGCCCGACGGGCGCCGGGCGAGCCGCTGGACCTCGACCTCCCCCGCGAGCCCGAGCTGATCCTGTCCACCGAGCCCGACGGCTCGACGGACGGGCCGTCGGTCACGCTCTGGCACGTCTGAGGTGGCGCGCGGGGGCGTACGCTGCCGCCCATGCGGATCGTCGCCGCGCGCCCGGACCCCGACCTGGTGCGCCTGCCCTGGTCGACCCCGCTCGAGGAGTGGGGCGACGACGTCGTGGTGCCGCTCCCCCGCGGGCTCTCACGGCACGTGGTGCGGATCGTGCGCCAGGGCGGGCGCGTGTACGCCGTCAAGGAGACCGTCGAGGACATCGCGTTCCGGGAGTACCGCACCCTGCGCGACCTGCACCGCATGGGCCTGCCCGCCGTGGTGCCCCTCGGCGTCGTCACCGAGCGCACCGATCCCGACGGCGAGCCGCTGCCCGCCTGCCTGCTCACCGAGCACCTGCGCTTCTCACTGCCCTACCGCAGCCTGTTCAGCCACGGCGCCACCGCGCAGAACCTTCCCTCGCTCGTCGACGCGCTCGTCGTGCTGCTCGTGCGGCTGCACCTGGCCGACTTCTACTGGGGCGACGTGTCGCTGTCGAACGTGCTGTTCCGGCGCAGCGCCGGCGGATTCGCGGCGTACCTCGTCGACGCCGAGACCGGTGAGCTGAAGGACCAGCTCTCCGACCGGCTGCGCGAGCACGACGTCACCGTCGGCACCGAGAACGTCTTCGCCGAGCTGCTGGACCTGCAGGCCAGCAACGCCGTCGCCGGCGAGGTCGAGGCGCACGACGTCGTGGAGCTGCTGCAGCGCAGGTACGACGAGCTGTGGGGCGAGCTGACCGGCCAGGAGGAGTTCTCCACCGAGGAGATGTGGCGCATCGGCCAGCGCATCGAGCGGCTCAACGAGCTCGGCTTCGACGTGGAGGAGCTCGACATCGTCACCGACCTCGACGGCGACCGGGTGCGCATCCAGCCCCGGGTCGTGGAGCTCGGCCACCACCGGCGCGAGCTGCAGGGCCTGACCGGGCTCGACGTGGAGGACGCACAGGCCAGACGCCTGCTCAACGACCTGGCGTCCTACACCGCCCACCACGACCTGGGTCGCGAGGACCGCGGCATCGTCGCCTCACGCTGGCTGACCGAGATCTACGAGCCGGTCACCTCGATGGTGCCCGCGCACCTGCGGGGGCGGCTGGAGGCCGCGGAGTTCTTCCACGAGGTGCTCGAGCACCGGTGGTACCTCTCCGAGCGCGCAGGCCACGAGGTCGACATCTTCGAGACCGCGCAGGACTACATCGACACCGTGCTGGGCTCCAAGCCCGACGAGGCGCTCGCCGCGGAGTGACCCTCGCTGGTCGGCCAGCGAGCGCAGCGAGCCTCGAGACCCCAGCAAGGCTCACGAGGTCTCGAGGCTCGTCGCTGGCGCTCCTCGCACCTCGACCGACGGAGCGATCAGGGCTTGCAGACCCGGCAGGGGGTGAGATGGGCCGCGTCGGGCCCGGCGGGGCGCAGGTCGTCGCGGTGGGCGATCAGCGAGCAGTCGCGGCGGTGCAGGGTGGTGCCGTCACCGGCGACGACCGGCAGCGCGGCGGCGTCGGTGGCCGGCGCGGAGACCGCGGCGGCACGCGAGGTGACGTCGGCGAGCACCAGCAGGGTGTCGGCCAGGCGCTTGGAGGACTCGCGGCCGTCGTCGGCGATGCGGGCCAGCCAGGCCCCGAAGTAGAGGAACCCACCGGTGAAGGTCAGGCCCAGGCCGAGCAGGCCGCCGGAGACCAGGTAGGAGATCTGGTCGTACTCGTACGGCGTGTTGGCCGCGCCGTACCACCCCAGCACGATCACCACGAGCCCCAGCGGCAGCAGCACGGCGCCGGCCCAGAAGAGCACAACCTGCAGCAGCTTGTAGTGGTTGTTGACCAGCGGGGCCGCACCCGAGCCGCTACCCCGCGAGCCGGCGCGCGGCATCGCGGCGCCGGCGCCGAGGCGGGACCCGGAGGCGGGGGCGGAGACGGTGGTGTCGGTCATCGAGGACTCCGTTTCGGACGGTGTGGCGAGGTGGGGGTGACGAGGGGTCGGTGGAGGGGGCGGTCAGGCCTTGCGGAGGTCCGGCAGACCGGACTCCAGGCCGTGGGCGCAGCTGACTCCGCCGCCGAGGGCGAGCAGGCCGAGCCGGCGCAGGTAGGACCCGAGCACGGTGGCGGCCAGGATGCCGCCGAAGAACAGCGCACCGGGGATGGAGAAGAGCTCGGGCAGGCCGGCTCCGACGGGGCCGGCGTCGGTGAGGGCGCCGTCGTCCCCGATCGCGGGCTCGCCACCACCGGCCGGGGCCGGGTCGCTGGCGGGCAGGTCGCCGCCGCCGAGGTCTCCGCCACCGGTGCCGGTACCGGTGCCGGTGCCGGTGTCGACCGGGCTGGTCGGGTCGTTGTCGGCGTCGCCCGGCTCGACCTCGGGGATCTCGATCTCCGGGCTGGTGTCGACCACCGCCGAGGCGTTGCCCAAGGTGATGACGAACTTGGGGGCGAGGTTCAGCGCGGCGCCCAGCAGGCTCTTGAGCTGGCCGGCCTCCTCCGGGAACGGCAGCCCGGCGATGGCCTCGGCGATCGCGTCGATCGGCAGCCCGCCGTTGACCAGCTGGGTGCGCAGGACGCCGGCGTCGATGACGACCTGGAGGCCGCCGACGGCGACGGTGCCCTTGTCACCCTCGCGCTCCTCGGTCGGCTGGGGCAGCAGCAGCTGGATCCCGAGTGCCTCGAGCGCCTGGTTGGGGTCGGCCGGCAGGCCGGGCAGGTCCTGCGGGGTGCCGGCGGCCTCGAAGCCGTCGGAGCCGTAGCGGAACTTCTGGCCCGCGATGGTGAGCGTGCCGTAGTCGGTGACGCCCTTGACGGTCGCCTTGGCGCCGTCGCTGGTGGTGCGGGCGGTGGAGACGAGGCCGTCGAGGGTGATGATGCCGCCGAGCAGGCTGACCTCACCGACCACCGACCGCGAGACGGCCTTGACCCGCTCGATGCCGTCGTCGTCGGTGCTGCGGGTCACCGTCGAGCTGGCGCCCACGCCACCGAGGTCGATCACCGCGGCGAGCTGGGCCGGGATCGGGCACTCGACCTCCTCCTCGGCCGCCTTCGCGCCGCCCTTCTGGCCCTTCTGACCAGTGGTCGACAGCGCGCCGCCGGTCAGCGTGGTCACGGTCTGGTCCACGGTCGAGGACAGCGCCTGGCCGAGGCCGGGGATACCGGGGAACGGCAGGTCGGGCAGACCGGGCAGGCCTGGGATCGGACCCTCGTCCTCGCCGCCCTCGCCGCCCTCGCCCTCCTCGGCCGGGGCCGCGTCGGGCTGGCCCAGACGGCAGTCGGTGGAGTAGCCGGCCAGCGCCGTGGTCTTCTCCGCCGAGGCGCTGGTGCGCGAGATGCTGCCGGGGAAGTCCTCGCTGGACTCCGACTCCGGGCCGGCCGGGTGGTTGGAGTTCACCTGGACCGGGTAGCCCTGCTCGGCGATCGGGCCGGCCAGCTCGGGCGGGAGGCCGAGGTTCTCGATGATGGTCTTGAAGCCCTGGCCGACCGCGTCGCCGGGCCAGAAGTACGACGCCCGGCCGCGCGAGGTGGAGGAGTCGGCCTTGACGTTGGAGTAGCCGAGGTTGAGCTCGGCCTGGGGGCTGGCCGGGATCGGGATGGTCGGCTCGTAGATCTCCACGCGCACCGGCGTCGCCGTCGTGGTGGCGGCGTACCCGGCGAACTCCGGGTCGGCGGCGCGCAGCGGCGAGCCGGTGGCCGCCGAGACTGCCGAGGGAGCCGCCGGGGCGGCAGTGCCGGTGGTGACCGGCAGCGCCAGCGACACCAGGGCCGCCGCCGCGAGACCGGCGCCCAGGCGGGCCGCCGGGCGGGTGGAAGTGGTGCGTCGGCCGCTCATGCGGCACCTCCCAGGATGACGTCGGACATCGTCTCGAGGATCTCCCCGGGCTCGCCGGTGGCGACCACACGGCCACCGGACATGACGGCGGCGTAGTCGGAGATCTTCAGCGCCGTGCGGGCGAACTGCTCGATGCACAGGATGGAGACGCCGGTCTCGGTGATCCGACCGACGGTCTCGTAGAGCTCGTCCACGATGAGGGGCGCGAGCCCCATGGACAGCTCGTCGAGCAGCAGCAGCGCCGGGTCGGAGGCCAGCGCCCTCGACATCGCGACCATCTGCTGCTCGCCGCCCGACATGGTGCCCGCGAACTGCTTGCGGCGCTCCTTGAGCCGGGGGAAGTAGGCGAAGGCGGTCTCCAGCACGGCCTCGGCCGGCACGCCGGCGTACGACATCAGCAGGAGGTTCTCCTCGACCGTGAGGTTCGGGAAGACCGAGCGTCCCTCGGGGATGGTGCACAGCCCGAGCCGGGCCAGCTCCTCGGGCCCGGAGGCCTTCACGTGCACGCCGCCGAGGTGGATGTCGCCCGAGGTGGGCTTCTTCTGCCCGGAGATCACCTTGACCAGCGTGGACTTGCCGGCACCGTTGGGCCCCAGCAGCGCCATCACCGCCCCCTTGGGGACGACCAGGTCGACGCCGCGCAGCACCTCGATGCGGCCGTAGGCCGCGTGCAGGTCGACGACCTCGAGGATCGGTACGCCGCTCATGCCTCGGCTCCTTCCCGGACCGCCGGGATGGTCGCCGGAGGCGATGATCGAGCCGAAGTCGAGGACGTGGATGGTGTCGCAGACCGCCATCACCAGGTCCATGTCGTGCTCGACCATGAGGATCGCGCGGCCCTCGGCGGCCAGGTCGCGCAACAGCTCGCCGAACGCGTCGGTCTCGGTCTCGTCCAGGCCCGAGGACGGCTCGTCGAGCAGCAGCAGCTTCGGGTCGCCGGCCAGGCAGCGGGCCAGCTCGAGCAGGCGCGCGGTGCCGGTGGGGATGGAGTCGGCGCGCTCCTGGGCGTACGCCGCGATCCCGACCCGCTCCAGCAGCGCGTCGATGTTCTTCCCGTGGCCCCCGCCGGGCAGCAGGCCCGCCAGCGCACCGCGGTGGATGTCCGCGGCGACCCGGACGTTGTCGCGCACCGACAGCGACCCGAAGGCCTCCAGGCGCTGGAACGTGCGGCCCATGCCCCGCTTCGAGCGCCGGTGCACCGGCATGGACGTGACGTCCTTGCCCTGGAACCGGACCTTGCCCCGGGTCGGCTTCTGCAGCCCGCTGATCACGTTGAAGCAGGTGGTCTTGCCGGCGCCGTTGGGCCCGATCAGGCCGGTCACGGTGCCGGGGTCGGCGGTGAAGCAGGCCTCGTTGACGGCCGTGACACCACCGAACTGGACGACCACGTGGTCGACCTCGAGCAGCGGCCCGCCGCGCACGTCGGCGCGGTGGCCGCCCCCGCTGGGGACAGGACTACTGGACACCGGCGGTCTCCTTCCGGCCTTCGGTCCCCTCGGGACCTGCCTGGTGGGACGCACCGCCGAGACCGACGGTGTCGAGGGTGGCCTCGGCGTGCGCGTTGGCGTCCTGCTCGGCGCGGGCGTGCTCGCGCATCCCCCCGAGGGACCCGCCGGGCACCGGCAGCACGGGTATCCGCTCGCGGATGCGGTTGCCGAAGCGGCGGTCGAGGAGGTGGCCGAGGCGGAAGAGCTGGTTGGCCAGGCCGTTGGGGTCGCGGGCCAGCAGGATCGCGCCGACGGCGATGACCACGAAGAACAGGCCGGCGATCTGGGGGTAGTCGGCCTGGAGGACCGGCAGCATCATCAGGCCGATGCCGCCGAGGGCGGCCCCGGTCACCGAGGTCACGCCGAAGACCACCGCGAGCAGCAGCAGGGTGAAGGACCCGAAGAACTGGAACTCCGCCGCGCCGACGGTGCCGCGGAGCCCGGCGTACAGGGCGCCGGCGACGCCGGCCATGCCGGCCGAGACCGCGAAGAGCCCGACGCGGAACCACCGCTGGTCCAGCCCGAGGGTGCCGCAGGCGGCAGGGCTGTCGCGCAGGGCGACGAGCATGCGGCCCAGCGGTCCCGCGCGGACCACCAGCAGGCCCAGGCCCATCACCACGAAGAAGAGCGCCATCACCCAGACGTAGGCGCTGGTGGACTCGACCTGGAAGGTGAGGATCGAGAGCCGCTCGGCGTTGAGCGAGCCGTTGAAGCCGAACGCGAAGTCGGCCTGGAAGATCATCTTGTCCATGATCACCGCGAAGGCGAGCGTGGCCAGCGCGAGGTAGAGACCGGTCAGCCGGATCACCGGCAGCGCCACCAGGGCCCCGACGCCGGCGGCCACCAGGCCGGCCAGCAGCACGCCGACCAGGTTGGGCTGGTCGAGCTTGACGTAGGCCAGCGCACCGACCCCGACGAAGGTGATCTGGGCGAGCGAGACGTGCCCGCCGTACCCGGTGAGCAGCACCATCGAGAGCATCACGATCGCGTACGTCGCCGCCGTCCCGACCAGCAGCAGGTTGGCCTCGCTCATGCCGCTGGCCAGCAGCATCACGCCCAGCAGCAGGGCGCCGGACCAGCCCAGCGCCTTGAAGGGGCTGGGCAGCGGCGCGGACACGATGCCCTTGACCTGACCGATGCGCAGCTGCGCCTGCGGCATCGCGATGATCACGGCGAAGAGGAACAGCGCCGGCACCACGTTGCGCACGGAGTTGAGCAGGCCCTCGGTGGGCAGGTAGCCCGAGGCGTAGGAGGTGATCAGGCCCAGCGCCATCGCGCCGACGAAGGTGAGCGGGAGGTTCTTCAGCCGACCGAGGATCGCGGCGGCGAAGGCGTTGATCACCAGCAGCAGCAGGGCGTAGTAGTCCAGGCCGATGGTGGAGACCAGCAGCACGCCGGCCAGGGCGGCCAGGGAGGTGCCGATCGCCCACGAGAGCGCCGCGACCCTCTCCGGCTGACCGCCGAAGAGCTTGAGCAGCTCGGGGTTGTCGACCGAGGCCCGCATGGCGGTGCCGATCCGGGTGCGGTTGAGCAGGACGTACAGGCCGACGGCCACCACGAGGGACAGGGCGATGGTGAGCACCTGGTGGGCGGTGATGAAGAAGCCGAACATCTCGAAGGAGGTGCCGGCGAAGAACGGCTGCACCGAGCGCGCCTCGGGCGGCCAGACCTGCTGGGCCAGGCCCAGCGTGGCCACCAGGATCGCCACGGTCACCACCAGGGAGACCGAGACGGGCGCGTCACCGAGGTCGCGGGCGACGAAGCGCTGGAGGAACCATCCGATGCCCGGCGCCACCACGAACAGCACCAGCGCCAGGGCGAGCAGCGTCGGCATGCCCTGCCGGACGCTGAAGTCCCAGAAGACGAAGGACAGCAGCATGCCCAGCGCGCCGTGGGCGATGTTGAACACCCGCGTCGTGGAGTAGGTCAGCACCAGTCCGGAGGCCGCGATGGCGTAGGCCGCCCCCGAGACCAGTCCGAAGATGGTGAAGGCGAGGAACGAGCTCATCAGGAGACCTCCGTGATCCCTGCGCAGGTGTACTTGGTGCCTCCGATCGGCACCCACGTGCCGCCCTTGACCTGCACGAAGCGCCAGCACTCGCCCGTGCGCTTGGGACCGACCTCCTGCGGGCTGTGCATGCCGTTGGCGGTCCACTTGGTGACCCCGCGCATGGCCTGGACCAGCGCCGGTCGGGTCAGCTTGCCGCCCAGCTTGCTGGCCTGCTCGACGAAGAGGCGGGCCGCGGACCAGGCGAAAAGGCCGAAGAAGTCGGGGGTGGCGCCCGGCTTCGTCTGCTGCAGCCACTGGAGGTAGAGCTGCATCTCGGCGTTGCTCGCGGCCTCCTCGAACGGGACGAAGTTGATGAAGGCGACCGTGCCCTCCGCGGCGCTGCCGGCACCCTCGAGGTAGTCGGGGTGGTAGGCGGTGGGGTCGACGACGTAGACGTCGGGCTTGTAGCCCTGCTGCTGCATGGTCTGCGCGAGCCGGACGTACTGCGGGACGCCGCCCAGGAACTGCACGTGGCGGGCGCCGTTGTCCTTGAGGCCCTGGACGTAGGGGGCGTAGTTGAACTCGGCGGTGTCGACGCTCTGCTCGTAGACGAACTTCATGCCACGCGCCTTCATCGCCTTGGGCTGCAGCCGGCCGTTCTCACCGGCCGCACCGGCGTTGAGGTAGACCATGGCGGCCTTCTGCGCGGCCTCGGGGAAGGTTTTCTTCAAAAAGTCGGGCACGGCGTTCTGGAACTGGGTGGCCACCGTGGACTGGGCGCCGAAGCAGGTGTCGCACGAGGAGCGCGCACCGGTCACCGCGGTGGAGCGGATGTCGGGGATCCCGCAGTCCGCGGCGGTCTTGGCGCCGCCGGAGTCGAAGGCCGACATCGAGCCGACGGCGGCGAAGACGTTGTCGCACATGTCGACGTAGTTGCGCTGGTCGGCGCTGGCGTCGGTGCGGCTGTCGTAGTTCTTCAGCGCCAGCGACCGGCCGCAGATGCCGTCGGGGTTGCTGCGGTTGTAGTAGGCCACGAACGCCTTCACCGCGTCCTGCGCGGACTCGAACAGGCCCGGCACCGGACCGGAGATGTCGGAGGCGTTGCCGATGGTGATGGTGTCGTTGCTGATGCCGGTGGAGTTCTTGAACCCGTCGCAGCTGCCGGTCGGGATCGGCTCGTCGGAGCCGCCGTCGGGCGAGGAGCCGCTGCCCGACCCGCCGCCCGAGCTGCTCCCGGAGCCGGAGGAGCCCGAGCCCGAGGACCCGCTGCCGGAGGTGCCGGCGTCCCCGCCGGTGGAGCCGTCGACCGAGCCGGTGGTGCCGCCGTCGGCGCTGATCACCTCGCCGTCGGCCCCCACGACGACCCCGCCGGAGCCGACCGTGCCACCGCCGGCGACGGCCACCTCGTTCGGGTCGAGCTGGGAGCCGCAGGCGGCCAGGAGCAGGGCCAGGCCCGACGCGGCGATCGTCAGCGACGTACGACGGGCGCGGGGGGCGAAGCGGGGGGACCGCACGACGGTCACCGGACCTCCTGAGGGTGAGAACTAGAACGTGTCCTACTGGGTAACGATCGCCACATCGGAAGGTGACGCGACACACACATGCAAAGGTGTGGCGCCCCCGGCCGTATAGACCGTCTCGACAGGTGGAACACGTTCTAGTTCTTCACAGTCGTACGGCCGGATCAAAGTGTCAGACGACTGACAGAACGGCTCCGGCGGTCCTACTGTGCCCGTCATGAGCCACCTGCCGCCGCAGCACGTCGTCGACTCCGCCCTGGACTCCCAGTCCCGCCCGGTCCCCTACCCGCGCCCCACGGAGGGTGCCCCGAACGTGCTGATGATCGTGCTCGACGACGTCGGCTTCGCGCAGCTCGGGTGCTTCGGCTCGGGCATCTCGACCCCGCGCATCGACGAGGTCGCCGACGGCGGACTGCGCTACCAGCGCTTCCACGTGACCGCGGTCTGCTCCTCGACCCGGGCCGCGCTGCTCACCGGTCGCAACCACCACGCGGTCGGCATGGGTGTCACCGAGGAGGCGGCTCTCGGCTTCCCCGGCTACACCGGCCGCATCCCGCGCAGCGCCGCGACGATGGCGCGGCTGCTCAAGGACACCGGCTACAACACCATGGCGGTCGTCCGAGACCAGCCAGTGGGCGCCGGAGCTGGTCCGCGACAACCACCACGTCGAGGCGCCGGCGACCCCCGAGGAGGGCTACCACCTCACCGAGGACCTCGTCGACGAGACGATCCGGATGATCCAGGACCAGCAGCAGGCGACGACCCGCAAGCCGTTCTTCGCCTACCTGGCCACCGGCGCCGCGCACGCACCGCACCAGGTCGCCCCGGAGTGGGTCGAGCCCTACCGCGGCGCCTTCGACCACGGCTGGGAGGCCTACCGCGAGGAGGTCTTCGCCCGCCAGGTCGCCGCCGGGGTGGTCCCCGAGGACACCGTGCTCACCCCTCGCCCGTCGTGGGTGCCGGAGTGGTCGACCCTGTCGGAGGACCAGCAGCGGCTCTACGCCCGCTACATGGAGGTCTTCGCCGGCTTCATGACCCACACCGACCACCACCTCGGGCGCCTCTTCGACTTCCTCGAGGAGATCGGGGTCGCCGAGGACACCGTGGTGATGATCCTGTCCGACAACGGCGCGAGCGCCGAGGGCGGACCGACGGGCACCCCCAACGAGGCCGCGGGCTGGGTGGGGCTGCAGGCCGACGAGGAGACCGCCCTCGGCCAGATCGAGGACCTCGGCGGGCACGACGCGTCCAACCACTACCCCTGGGGCTGGGCCTGGGCCGGCAACACCCCGCTGCGGCTGTGGAAGCGCTACTCCTGGCTCGGCGGCGTGCGCGCCCCGCTGGTGCTGCGCTGGCCGGCCGCGGTGCCCGACCCCGGCGCCGTGCGGGGGCAGTTCACCCACGCGGTCGACCTCTTCCCGACCATCCTCGAGGCGGCCGGGGTCGCCCTGCCCGAGGCGGTGGACGGCGTGAGCCAGCAGCCCGTCGACGGCGCGTCTTTCCTGGCCAGCGTGCGCGACGGCGCGGCGGAGGAGCACCGGAGGATGCAGTACTTCGAGATGATGGGCTCGCGCAGCCTCTACCTCGACGGGTGGAAGGCCGTCACCGACCACGTCGCCAACCAGTTCGGCGAGCGCGACCACGTCGAGGGCAGCTTCGACCACGCCACGGACCGCTGGTCGCTCTTCGACCTCTCCACCGACTTCTCCGAGCACCGCGACCTCGCCGCCGAGCACCCCGAGCTGGTACGCCGGATGGAGGGGCTGTGGTGGGCCGAGGCGGGTCGCAACCAGGTGCTCCCGCTCTTCGAGTTCCCGAACTCGATGTTCCACCTGCACCCCGGGGAGTTCCCGCCCCCGCAGGAGGCCACGTACCGACCCGGCGGCTCGCCGGTGATCGAGCCGATGCTCCCGGCGGCCGGGGCCGGCTTCTCGCTGCGCGCGCACGTCGACGTGCCGGACGGCGGCGCCGAGGGCGTGCTCGCCGCCATCGGGGACTCCCAGGGCGGCTGGGGCCTCTACCTCCTCGACGGCCGTCCCACCGCGTGCTTCGCGCTGCTCGACCACACCGACGTCGTGCGGTCGGAGACAGCCGTCCCCGCGGGCAGCCACGTGGTGGGGCTGGACTTCCGTCCCGCCGACGCCGACGGCCCCCAGCGACTGGACCTCTCCATCGACGAGGAGGTCGTCACGACCGGGCCGGTCCGCGGCACGTTCTTCCTCCCCCAGCTGTCCTCGGCCGCCGTGGGGCTGACGATCGGCCACGACCGCGGCCTGCCGCTGTGCCCGGACTACGCGACCCCCTTCGCCTTCACCGGCGAGCTGGACCGCGTGGTCATGCGCAGCGGTGCCGCCGCGACCTTCGAGGTGCCGACCGCGGAGAAGCGGGTCCGGGCCGCCATGTCCGGGGACTGAGGCCGGTGACCTCCGCCCCGACCTCGCCCGGTCGACGCGAGCGGCACAAGCGGACCACCCGCCAGGCGCTGGAGGAGGCCGCGCTCGTGCTCTTCGCGCGCGACGGCTTCGACGCCACGACCGTGGAGGCGATCGCCGAGCGCGCCGAGGTCTCGCCGCGCACCTTCTTCCGCTACTTCGCGGCCAAGGAGGAGGTCCTCGACATGGGGTGGGCCGAGCGCCGCGAGCGCCTGGCCCGGCTCGTGCGCGAGGCCCCGGCCGTCGCCGACGACCTCGCCGCCGCGGTGGCAGCACTGGAGGGCATCGCCGTCGACTTCGAGGCCGAGCGGCACCGGGTCGTGCTGCGCGCGGCCGCCGTCGCGAGCTCCTCGGCGCTGCGCGGGCGCACCGCCGACACCCTCACCGCCTGGGAAGCCACGCTGGCCGAGGGACTGGCCGCCCGGCGCGGTCTCGACGTGCCCGACGAGGAGGCCGGGGTGGCCGCCGCCGTCGCGGTGGCGCTGTGGCGCTGGGCGATCCGCCGGTGGGCTGGGTCGGCCGGGTCGGCCGATGCCGCGACGGACCCGGTCGAGCCGCGCGGCGACGCGCCCGTCGGCGTACCCCTGCGGGAGCTGCTGCGGCGCGCGACCGCCCAGCTGGCCCAGCGCTGAGGTCTGCCCCGCGGCCGGTCAGCTGACGGTGGTGATGCCGTTGCAGGTGTACTTCGTGCTGCCGAGCGGGACGAACTTGCCGCCCTTGACCTGGATCAGCCGGAAGCACTCGCCGGTGCTCTTGGGGCCGACCCGCTGCGGCGCGTGCAGGCCGTTGGCGGTCCAGTTGTCGGTCTTGCGGATCGCGTCGATCAGGCTCTCCCGGGAGAGGTCGCCACCGAGCTTGGCGGCGGTCTCGACGAAGAGCCGCGCGGCCGACCAGGAGAAGACCCCGAAGAAGTCCGGGGTGGCGCCGGGCTTCGTCGCCTGCAGCCAGTCGAGGTAGAGCTTGGTCTCCGGGCTGGTCGAGGCCTCCTCGAAGGGCACGAAGTTCATGTAGATCGTGACCCCCTCGACGTCCTTGCCGCCCTGCTCGAGGAAGCCCGGCTCGTACGCCGTGGGGTCGATCATGAACACGTCGGGGTCGTAGCCCTGCTGGGTCATCGCCTGCGCGAGCCGCACGAACTGCGGGATGGCGCCGGTGATCTGGACGTAGCCCACGCCCTCGTCCTTGAGCTGCTGGACGTAGGGCGCGTAGTTGAACTCCGAGACCTCGATGCCCCGCACGACGGTGAACCGCATGCCGCGCTTGGTCATCGCCTTGGGCTGGAGCTGGCCGTTCTCGGCGGCGGCGCCGGCGTTGATGTAGAGCGACGCGGCGTTCTGCGCGGCGTCGGGGAAGTTCTTCAGGACGTGGTCGGCGACGACGTTGTTGACCTCGCCGGCGATCGTGGACTGCGCACCGAAGCAGGTGGCGCACCGCTGACGCGGACCGGTCACACCGGCCGAGCGCAGGTCCGGCAGCCCGCACTGCTCGGTGACGGCCGCGCCGCCGGAGTCGAAGGCCGACATCGAGCCGACCATGGCGAAGACGTTCTCGCAGGCGTCGGCGTGGTTGCGCTGGTCGGCCGGGTCGTCGGTGCGGGAGTCGTAGTTCTTCAGCACCAGGGTGCGACCGCAGATGCCGTCGGGGTTGGACTTGTTGAAGTAGGCGACGAAGGCCTTCGTGGCGTCCTGCGCCGACTCGAAGAGCCCCGGCACGGGGCCGGAGATGTCGGAGGAGTTGCCGATGGTGATCGTGGTGTCGGTGATGCCGGGGCCGTTCTTGAAGCCGTCGCACGAGCCCGCCTTCACCGGCGGGCCCTCTGGGCCGGCCTGCGGACCGCCGGAGTCGTCGCCCTGCGGAGCGGAGCCGGTGTCGCCGCCGGAGCTGGAGTCGGTGCCCGAGCCGGTGTCCGTGGTGGTGCCCGTGCCGGAGCCGGTGTCCCCGGAGGTCACCGTCCCGTCCTCGCCGACGGCGACCGGCTGGCCGTCGGCCCCGACGACCACGCCGCCGGTGCCGGTGGTGCCGCCCGCGGCGACCACGTCACCCGGGGCGAGCTGGGAGCCGCAGGCGCTGAGCAGCAGCACGGTGAGCGCGACGGAGGCCGTCGCGAGCCGGGAACGGGACCGGGACACCGGACCTCCTCGTGGACGCGTTACCCCCTCAACGACCCACGGGGGGCGAGGTGACGCAGGTCACGAGAACAAGTTCTAGTTACGTTCCCACCCCGCCGAACCGGCTTACTGATGCGCCGGCTCGGCAGGACAGGCACGTCGAACCGGCGTATTGATGCGCCGGCTCGCCGTCAGTCGATGTCGTCGCCGGGATCGGCCGGGCCGCCGGAGCGCGACGGGCCGGTCGCCGGGCCCGAGTCGGGGGCGCGGGTCGGCGTCGGGAGCTCTGTGTCGGCACCCGGCTCCTCGGGCCGCGTCAGCTCGACGTACTCCCCGACGTCCCAGCGGCCGTTGGTCTGCAGGAACACCCCCTGCAGGCCGACCGGTCGCCCGTCGGCGTACGTGACCAGGGTGACCTGGGCCTCGCGGCGCGGCTTGCTGCCCAGCGCGAAGGCGTACGCCGCGCCGCCGGTGGTGCCCATCGTGTAGCGGTAGCCCACCTGCCCGTCGGGTCCGGTGATCGCCTCCGGGCCGTCCTCGACGTGCAGGTGCCCGCCGATCACGAGGTCGGCGCAGCCACGGGTGAGCGTCTCGGTCGCGAGGTTCACGTCGTGGACCAGGACGGTGCCGACCGGCTCGCCGTCCGCCGCGGCCTCGCAGGCGACGTCGGCGAGCCTGCCGCCGACCTCCTCGAAGGACAGCCCGGTCTCGTCGCGCCAGCTGCCCAGGCCGCTGGAGCGAGGGTCGGCCACGCCCAGCAGCGTGCTGCCGCCGGGGCCGTCGACGACCTCGCCGTCGAGCATCGTCCACCCGTGCTCGGCGAGGTAGTCGGCCACGAAGTCGCCGTTGTCGTGGTTGCCGGCGACGCCGAAGCGGTCGTAGCCCTCGAAGGCGGCGCTCACCGAGTCCAGCGAGAAGGCCTCCCAGGTGGAGCCGGTCGAGGTGTCGTCGCCGCCGTCGTAGACGGCGGTCGCGCCCACCCGGTCACCGACCGCGCGGGCGACGCGGTCCATGCCGATGTTGTCGTGACGGTCGGACACGAACACGACGGTCGTCTCGCCCTCCTCGGGCATCCGCAGGTCGAGGTCACCGGCCTCCTCGGCGGCGTCGGCGTAGAAGCCGCGGGACTTCTCGTAGGTGTTGACCGCGCTCTCGACCAGGCGTCGGGTCTGGTTGGTCGTGACGTCGCCCCGCACCTCGACCCCGCTGAGCTCCGCGGGGACCGGCACGTCGTCGCCGAGGAACTGCTCGAGCGTGACCCAGCTCCGGGCGTCGTCGACCCGTTCGACGTCGGGCGTCCACGGCTGCCACCACGCGACGCCGACCGCCACGCCCGCGGTCATCGCGAGGGCGCCGCGCCGGCTCGGCAGGGCGCGCAGCAGCTCGCGACGCCGGCGCGGACCCACCAGCACCCACACCAGGACGGGTACGGCGCCGGCCGCGGCGCCCCGGAGGGCGGCCTGGGTCGCCATGTCGGTCACGGCCTCGCGCACGCGCGCCTGGGCGCCCTCGGGGCTCGACGCGATCACGGCGTAGCGGTCCACGAGCTCGGGGGTGCTGCGGGCGTCGGTCTTGCCGAGCGTGATGTCGACGCCCAGCGGGGCGCCGGAGTCGATGCGCAGGTCGGGCAGCACCGGCCCCGTGCGCACCACGACGTGCCGGTCCAGCGTCGGCCGGACGACCGCGTCGTGGCTGGCCAGCGTCAGCTCGCGCGACGAGCCGAGGAAGAGCGTCAGCCCGGCCAGGACCGCCAGCCCCGCCCAGGCACCGAGCAGCGCCAGGCCGTGCAGCCCGCGACCGGTGTGGTGCCAGAGCGTGCGTGGGGGGCGGTCCGCCCCGGGGTCGGCGGCGGTCATCCGGTCAGTCCCGGGCCCTCGCCACGGCGTACAGAGCGACGCCGCAGGCGACACCGGCGTTGAGCGACTCCACGGAGTTGACCATCGGGATCGAGACGAGCATGTCGCAGGTCTCCGCGACCAGGCGGGAGAGCCCGTCGCCCTCGGAGCCGACGACCAGCACGAGCGGCCCGTCGGCGAGGTCCATCGCGGGCAGCTCGACGTCACCGTCGGCGGCCAGGCCGACGACCATGCAGCCGGCGTCCTGGTAGGCCTTGAGCTGGCGGGTCAGGTTGACCGTCTGGGCGACCGGGATGCGCGCGGCCGCACCGGCGCTGGTCTTCCACGCGGCGGCGGTCATGCCCGCGGCCCGACGCTCGGGGATCACGACGCCGTGGGCGCCGAACGCGGCGGCGCTGCGGACCGCGGCGCCGAGGTTGCGGGGGTCGGTGACGGAGTCGAGAACGACGATCAGCGGCTTCTCGCGCTGCTCGGCGGCGAGGGTCAGCAGGTCGTCGGGGTGGGCGTACTCGTAGGCCGGGATGCGCGCCGCGATGCCCTGGTGGACCGCACCGTTGGTGAGCCGGTCGAGCTCGTAGCGGCTCACCTCGAGCAGGCTGACCCCGCCGTCCGCGGCGAGCTGGAAGGCCTCGCGCAGCCGGTTGTCGCGCTCGGTGCCCTCCGCGACGTAGAGCGCGTTGACCGGCACGCCCTCGCGCAGCGCGTCGACGACCGGGTTGCGCCCGGCGATCCACTCGTTGTCGTTGGTCTTCTTGCGGGGGCGCTGGCCCTGGGCCCTCTCGGCGCGCTTCGCGGCCTTGTGGGCGGCGTGGTACGGGCGGTCCTTGGCCTTCGGGGTCGGCCCCTTGCCCTCGAGCCCGCGGCGCACGCGCCCACCGGACCCGGCGGTCGGGTTGCCCTTCCCCGTCTTCTTGATCGCGCCCTTGCGCTGTGAGTTTCCAGCCACGTCAGTGTCCTATCCGGTGGTCGAGCAGCGAGGAGCGCCAGCGACGAGCGGGCGTCGAGACCGCCATCAGGCGAGGCTCCACTTCTGTCCGTCGGGGGTGTCGGTGATCTCCACGCCGGCCTCCTTGAGGCGGTCGCGGATGGCGTCGGAGGTGGCGAAGTCCTTCTCCGCCCGGGCCGTGGCCCGCTGCTCCAGCAGCCCGGAGACGAGGGCGTCGACGACGGCGCTCATCCGGTCGTCGCCACCACCGGTGGGACCCCAGGCGGGATCGGCGGGGTCGAGACCGAGCACGGCGAGCATGGCGCGGACGGCCGCCGCGTGCCCGGTCGGGTCGGTGGCCTTGTTGCCCTCGCGGACGGTGTCGAACAACACGGCCATCGCGGCCGGGGTCCCGAGGTCGTCGTCCATCGCGGCGGCGAAGGCGTCGGGCACGGAACCGCTCGAGCACCGAGGGGATCAGCAGGCTGTTGCCGAGGCTCTTGGACATCTTCTCGCCGGCGGTGGTGATCCAGGCGTTGTGCATCCAGTACGACGCGAAGCCATGCCCCGCGGCACGCGACTGGGCCAGCTCGTTCTCGTGGTGGGGGAAACGCAGGTCGACGCCGCCGCCGTGGATGTCGAAGGCCTGGCCGAGGTACTTGCCGGCCATCGCGGAGCACTCGATGTGCCAGCCGGGGCGACCCGGGCCCCACGGGCTCGGCCACGCGGCGGTCTCCGGCTCGGTCGCCTTCTTCCACCCCTTCCAGAGGGCGAAGTCACGCGGGTCGCGTTTGCCTCGGGGGTCGGCGTCCTCGGCCGCCTCCATGTCGTCGATGCGCTGGTGGGTCAGCTCCCCGTAGGAGGGCCAGCTCCGCACGTCGAAGTAGACGTCGCCGGAGCCGTCCTCGGCGGCGTACGCGTGGCCCTTCGCGATGAGGTGCTCGATCAGCTCGAGCATCTCCGGGACGTGCCCGGTGGCGGCCGGCTCGTAGGTCGGCGGGAGGACGTTGAGCGCGGCGTAGGCCGCATCCAGCTCGCGCTTCATGTCGTAGGCGAGGTTGTACCAGGGGCGGCCCTGCGCGGCGGCCTTGGTCAGGATCTTGTCGTCGATGTCGGTGACGTTGCGGATGAACGACACCTCGAGGCCGCGGTGGGTCAGCCAGCGCCGCAGCACGTCGAAGTTGACGGCGCTGCGCACGTGGCCGACGTGCGGCTCGGACTGCACGGTGAGACCGCAGACGTAGACACCGGCCTTCCCCTCCTCGAGGGGTGCGAAGTCACGGACCTCGCGGGTCGCGGTGTCGTACAGCCGGATGCTCACCCCTCCATCGTAGGGACGCGCGGCGCACGGGGCCGAACCCGCGCGTGCGTGACGTGCGTGGCGCCCTCCCGCTCGACCTGTGACTGGTGTGACGGGAGTGACGTACCCTCGTGCGGTGCGTCGCCTGCTCCCCGCCCTCGTGCTCGCCCTGGTCGTCCCCTGGGCCCCGGTCGTGGTGACCTCGGGCGCCCCGGCCGAGGCCCGCTCGGCCTCGAAGATCCAGAGCGACCTGACCGGCTGGACCGGCGAGGAGCTCGCCGGCGGGCGCACGGCCGGCACCGTCGTGCGCCGGGGCCGGGTGTTCCTCAAGAGCCCGGCCACCACGACGCGCATCGACGGCACGACCTACGACGTGGGCCGCTGGGTCTCGCGCTGGAAGCGCCCCGGCTTCGCCTTCACCGAGTTGGTCGCCTCGTGGGAGGCCAAGACGCCCGGCGACTCGCTCGTCGAGGTCGAGGTCCGCGGGCGGGACGCCTCGGGACGCAAGAGCTCGTGGGACAGCCTGGGTCGCTGGTCCTACGGCGACAAGTACTTCTCGCGCACCAGCCTCGGCAGCCAGGACGACGACCTCGCGCGCGTCGCGACCGACACCTGGCGCACGGCCTCCGCGGCCGGCCTGGAGCGGTGGCGGCTGCGGGTCTCGCTGCTGCGGCGTACCGGTGCGAGCACCAAGCCGCCGAGCCTGGGCCACGTCGCCGCGACCACCTCGCGCCGCCCCTCCAACAGCCCGTCGACCTCCAAGCCCGGCAAGGTCGCGCGCGCCGGGGGCGCCGTGCTCGACGTCCCGCGCTACAGCCAGATGGTCCACGAGGGGCACTACCCGCAGTGGGGCAACGGCGGCGAGGCGTGGTGCTCGCCGACGTCGGTGTCGATGGTGCTCGGCTACTACGACGCGCTGCCGAAGGAGAAGGACTACTCCTGGGTCCCCGAGGGCCACACCGCGCCGTGGGTCGACCACGGCGCGCGGATGACCTACGACCACGGGTACGACGGCACCGGCAACTGGTCCTTCAACGTCGCGTACGCCGCCCGGCTGGTCGGCCGCGCCGACGTGTCCCGGCTCCCGGACCTGCGTGCGGTCGAGCGGCTCGTGGCCGACGGCGTGCCGGTGATCATCTCGATCGCCTTCGGTGCCGGCGAGCTCTCGGGCGCCCCGATCTCCTCCTCCAACGGCCACCTGCTCGTGGTCGTCGGGTTCACCGCGGACGGCGACGTGGTCGTCAACGACCCGGCCGCCGACTCCCCCGCCGGTGTCCGCCGCACCTACGACCGGGCCCAGCTCGAGCGCGCCTGGCTGGACGCCTCCACCGGCACCGCCTACGTCCTCCGCGACTGACGACCCTGCCGAGAGGTCACTCGCGCACGAACCAGAGGTCACTCGCGCACGGCCCAGAGGTCGCTCGCGCACGGCCCAGAGGTCGCTCGCGCACGGCCCAGAGGTCGCTCGCGCACGGCCCAGAGGTCACTCGCGCACGGCCCAGAGGTCACTCGCGCACGGCCCACAGGTCACTCGCGCACGGCCTGGCATGCGGGAGCGACCGCTCGAGCATGCGTGAGTGACGGTTCGGCCGTGCGTGAGTGACGGCTCGGCGACCGGTCAGGCCCCGTAGCCGCCGTCGACGTCGAGCTTCTGCCCGGTGATGAACCCGGCCCGGTCGGAGGCGAGGAAGCAGACCGCCTCCGCGACGTCGTCGGCGGTGCCGAAGGTAGCGAGCGGGATGTTGCGGCGGGTGAAGTCGAGCGCCTCCTGCGAGAGCTCGCCGGAGCCGATCAGTCGCGCGGCCATCCCGTCGGTGAGCATCCCGGGGCCGACGGCGTTGACGCGGACGCCGTAGCGCCCCTCCTCCACGGCCAGCGCGCGCACCATCGCCTCGACGGCCGCCTTGGGCGCCGAGGAGAGCCCGTCGCGCTTGGGGAAGCGGGTGGTGGCGGCGGTCGTCACCGCCACGACCGCGCCGTGGGTCTCACGCAGCGCGGCCAGCGCGGCGCGGACGACCGTGAAGAAGCCACCGGCGTCGTCGTGCAGCTGGGTGGCCATCTCCTCGGCGGAGACCCGCCCGAGGTGGACCATCGGCACGTGCGGCCCGGCCGCGTGCACGAGCGTGTGGAGCGCCCCGTGCTCGGCCAGCACGTCGGCCACCACCCGATCGGCCTGCGCGGCCGCGTCGGGCGAGCCGAGGTCGAGGGGGTGCGAGGCCACGCCGTCGGGCGGCGTACGCCGGTGGGTCACGGCGACCGTGGCGCCGCGCTCGGCCAGCATCGCCGCGACCCGCGCGCCGATGCCGCCGTTGCCGCCCACGACCAGGGCCGCACCCCGGCGACCGGCGAAGTCCTGCATCACTGGCTCCCGTCTCACGGTGACTCGGCGGAGAAGTCGACCGCGTGGTGCCCGGTGGCGCCGTCGGGGAGCACGTCGCGCTCGACCGGGGTCTGCACCACCCCGTCGGCGTCGGTGGCCCGCACCCGCAGCAGGTGGTCGCCGGGGGCGACGTCGATCGTCCCGGACCACTGCACCCAGGTGTCGGCGCTGGGCACCCGCCCCAGCTCCACCGGCTGCCAGGGGCCCCCGTCGAGCGAGACCTCGACCGCCGAGATCCCGGTGTGCTGGTGCCAGGCGACCCCGCCGACGCACCTCGATCCGCGACCCGGTCTTCACCGGCCCCTGCTCGCTCCAGCCGCGCTGGGTCCAGTAGGCGTCGACGTCGGCGAACCGGGTGACCTCCATGTCCACGACCCACTTCGTGGCGGACACGTAGCCGTAGAGGCCCGGCACCACCGTGCGCACGGGGAACCCGTGCTCGAGGGGCAGCGGGCTGCCGTTCATCGCCAGCGCGAGCATCGCGTCGCGGTCGTCGGTGAGCGCCTCGAGCGGGGTCGCGCAGCTCCAGCCGTCCTCGGAGGTCTGGAGCACCGCGTCGGCACCGTCGAGCACCCCGGCCTCGGCGAGCAGGTCGGCGGTGCGCACGCCGCTCCACCACGCGTTGCCCACCAGCGGACCACCGACCGGGTTGCTCACGCAGCACAGCGTCACCCAGGCGTCGGTGAGGCCGCGGTCGAGCAGGTCCTGGTAGGACAGCACGACCTCGCGCTCGACCATCCCGTGGATGCGCAGCGACCAGTCGGCGGGCTCGATCGCGGGCACCACGATGGCGGTGTGGATCCGGTAGAAGTCCTCGGCCGGCGTCTGCCAGGGGCTCAGCCCGGGGACGTCGGGGTGCGCACCGGCCGGCACGCGCGGGGCGCGGACGTCCAGGCGCAGCAGCCGCCGGGTCTCCTCGACGTGCCGGCGCCCGCTGCCCAGCAGCCGGCCACCCACACCGGCGGCCACGGCCACCGCGCCGAGCAGCCCCGCGCGCACGAGGAACTGCCGTCTCCCGCGCTCGTACGCCGCTGCGCCGGCGGTGCCGGGCTCGACCGCGTCCCCGTCGACGCCGGGGTGGGACTCGGCGCGCCGCAGCGGCTCGGTGAGCAACGACAGCACGACCAGCCACGTGACGTAGCCGACCGCCACCGGCAGCAGGTCCACCCCGGACCAGTCGGCCGAGAGCAGCACCGCGACCGCGGCGAGGGTCGCCATCAGCGAGTAGACGAAGACCGGCACCCACCAGCGCCGGCGCGCCCACGCTCCGACGTACCAGAAGAGGACGACGGTGAGCACCGCCATCACGCCGAGCAGGAGGGTCTTGTTCCAGGCGCCGATGAACTTCAGCGCGAAGGCCACCACCGGGCCCGGCGTCGTGCGGACCACGAGCTCGGCCACGGCCACGACCGGCGCCTCGCGGATCGTGAGCGCCATCGCCGCGGCGTAGCTGGTGAGCATGCCGGTCGCACCCGCCACGAGCCCGGCCAGCGGCCACACGAGGGCGCGCCGGTCGGTGGAGTGACGAGAGGCCATGGCGCCATCATGGCGCAGGGGTCTCCAGCGGTCGGGACGGCAGGTGTGACGGTCCGGTGACGACTACCCTCCCCCGGGTGAGCTCCCCCTCCCCGAGCCCCGTGCCCCGCACGCCGCCTGCGACGCGCTGCTGTCCGCGGCGGGCCTGGGCGACCTGGGCTCGAACTTCGGCACCAGCGAGCCCGAGTGGGCCGGCGCCGCGGGCGCGACGCTGCTGGGGGAGACCGCGCGCCGGGTGCGGGAGGCCGGCTTCGAGATCGGCAACGTCGCGGTGCAGGTGGTCGGCAACCGGCCCAGGATCGGCCCGCGCCGGGCCGAGGCCGAGCAGGCGCTGTCGACCGCGGTCGGCGCGCCGGTCTCGCTGTCGGCGACGACCACCGACGGGCTGGGGCTGACCGGCCGCGGCGAGGGCGTCGCGGCGATCGCCACGGCGCTGGTGGTGCCGTCCGCCGAGGTGCCGGAGGCACGGGGATGAGCGCGACCACGCACTCGCTGCTCACCGACGACGGGGCGCGGCTGCACGTGACGACGTACGGCCGTGAGGACGCCGACGTCACCTTGCTGCTGGCCCACTGCTGGACCGCCGACGAGCAGGACTGGCACTACCAGGTGCGGCACCTGCTGGCGCACTACGGACCCGACCTGCGCCTGGTCACCTGGGACGCCCGCGGCCACGGCCGCAGCGACGTCGCTCCCGAGCGCGACTGCACGGTCTCGCGGTTGGCCCGCGACCTGGGCCAGGTCGTCGACGCGTACGCCGGCGACGGGCCCCTCGTCCTGGCCGGCCACTCGATCGGCGGCATGACGATCATGGCGCTGCCCGAGGAGCGCCCCGACCTGGTCGAGCGGGTGGCGGGGCTGGTCTTCGTCGCCACCTCCTCCGGCGGCCTCGACACCGTGACGCTGGGACTGCCCGAGATGGGCCCGTTCCTGCGGGCGCAGCTGCCGCGGCTGCTGGCGACCCGGGCACGACTGCTGACCCGCGCCGAGCGCCGCCGTACCCCCTCGATCGAGCGGTGGGTGGTCAACCGGTTCCTGATGGGCTCCCCGCTGCGGCTGCGCGACGCCGGGCTGGTCGTCGACCAGATGGTCAGCTGCTCGCCGGCGACGATGTCGGGCTACTACCGCGACCTGATGGGCCACGAGCGCACCGCGGGGCTGAAGGCCTACGCCCACGTGCCGACGACCGTGCTGGTCGGCAGCGCGGACGTCCTGACCC
>LULE01000028.1_pt1 | contig 55382 bp, 47 predicted proteins | sample 728231 | NCBI WGS metagenome assembly LULE01 (sample SAMN03860297, study PRJNA289734) | marine metagenome | biome: seawater column; feature: ocean; material: water; isolation source: Red Sea water column Station 192 - depth 10m | place: Saudi Arabia: Red Sea | collected 2011-10-15 | depth 10 m | reverse complement strand
ATGGTTTTTGAAAGTCTCTCTTGCAAAGGTAAAACATACCTAATGGATATGAAAAAAATTAGGAGCTCAAATAAGGTAGTAAAAGTTATTGATAGTCTTATTGAAAATAAAAAAATTGGTTTTATTGATTGTAGTAATATCACAGATGACATGTCTAAAATGAAACTTCAAAAACAAAATATTCATAATGAAATTTATGCTGAAGTTGAAAAAATTTCATATAAATTATTACAACTAATATGAACATAGTTCATTTTGTTATGAGTGATACTTTTGCTGGAATTGAGCAGCATGTAGACGAGCTTTTATCAAATAATCTTGTAAATAATCCTATTCTTATATGTAATGAGTCCATTGCGCTTAACTTTAATCAGAATATTGAAATTTTCAAAATTAAAAATTATGGAAGAAGATCTCTAATAGGTAAATATCAAATAAAAAAATTATTAAAAAGAATTAAACCAGATATTGTTCATACTCATGGAGCTAAAACAACTGCAATAATATCAAGAATTAATAAAAATGATTTTAAACATGTAGCAACAGTTCATGGAGTGAAAAAAAACACAAAAATATTTGAAAAGCCAGACTTTATAATTGGTGTCAGTGATACAGTAATAAGAGGAATTAATAACAAATCTGTGGTTATTTCAAATTGGTGGCATCCAAATTTATATAAATTTAAAGATAAAAATAATAAATATGCTCTGGCGATAGGAAGATTAGAGCAGGTAAAGGGTTTTGACTTGCTGATTCCAGCATGGAAAAAGATTAATAAAGAACTTTTAATAGTTGGATCAGGTAAGGAAAAAAATAAACTTTTATCTCTAATAAAAAATAACAACCTTACAAAGAAAATTAAAATCATTGATAATGTAAATAGAGATGAGCTCTATGAAATATATCGAGATGCTGCGCTACTGATCATATCATCAAGATATGAAGGAGGTCCTAGAGTTGCTTTAGAGGCTCTTCACCTGGAAATACCTGTGATTTCAACAAATGTTGGACATATGGACGAAATTCTTCCAAAAGAGCTTCTTGCAAAAAAAGATGATCAACAGTCATTAAAAGATCTTCTAGAGAAATATGTTGATAATATAAATATTCTAAATCAAGATGCTGTTTTTGAGTTTATAACAGATGAATACTCAATAACAAAAAAAATTAATGAAATTAAAAAGATTTATAAATCTTTATCTACAAGTTGACAATATAAATGAATTGTTTCATCAATCATTCTATTTAAAGTAAAAATATTTTCTTTTGGTAAAGAGTAATTAATATTAGACATTTCAATTACTTTTTCTTTTAAAGAGTTAATATCGCCTAATTTAACAAGGCCATCAGGAAAAAGTTCTTCTAGAATTTCTTTAGTACCTCCATGATCCCAGCCAATAAATTTTGATCCACAACTTATAGCCTCAATCGTAGTTCTTCCAAATGGTTCTGGTTGAATTGATAAATTAAAAGTGATGTCAGATATTTTATAAACATTATTAATATCATTCCTTGATCCAGTGAAAGTAATATTATCATTTATACCCATATCAGAAATTTTCTCTTTAAGTGATTTTAGGTACCTTATTTTAGCTTTTGAAGTTGGACCTACAATTAGCCCATGAAAAATATTTCCATCTAGTTTTGAAATCAGATCAATAAAATTATCGACACCTTTCCATTTTGAAATTCTTGTTGGCAAAGTAAGAACAATCTTATTCTTTGTTTGAGGAAATTCTTTATACCATTTATTCAACCAAGCTGAATCAGCATCATTTTTTATAAAATAATCCATATCACAGCCTCGTGGAATAACTGTAATTTTTTTCTCAGGAATCTTATAGGTTTTTAAAATATAGTCTCTTACAGTTTTTGAAATTGCAATTGTATGATCAACTTTTGACATAACTTGACTATATAGAGGTTTGCTGTAAAGACCATGAAAAGTTGAAACTAAAATTGGTTTTTTTGATAATTTTTTAAAAGCAAAGAAATTTATCCATGCTGGCATTCTCGATCGGACATGAACAATATCAGGTTTCTCTGATTCATATATTTTTCTTAACTTACTTGATAAAAAAAAGGATAGAAAACTTTTTTTATGTATTGGTAGACTAATATGTTTTCCACCATCTTTAATAATATCGTTTTTATATAAACCACCGTTAGAAATTACAATAGATTTATGACCTTTTTCTGTTAAAGCTTTTGATAAATCTTTGGTGCCCCTTTCAACACCTCCAATATTCAACTCAGGAACTAGTTGAATAACTTTAAGTTTATTCATAACGTAAAGAGACAGCTGGATCAAGACTTGCTGCTCTTTTTGCCGGCCATATTCCAAAAAATAATCCTACCAACGCTGAAAAAGTTATTGAACCAATGACTGCAGAAAAAGGCATATAAAATATCCAATCGTTGAGATAAGTGAATAAAAACAATAATGAAGTTGCTATTATTATTCCTATTAAACCGCCAAGAACACATAATAATACCGCTTCAATAATAAACTGCATCATAATTGATCTTTGAGAAGCACCAAGAGCTTTTCTTAAACCTATTTCACGAGTCCTTTCTGTTACAGAAACTAACATGATGTTCATTACTCCTATACCACCTACAATAAGACTGATGCCGGCTATTCCAGCTATCAAAGCAGTAAAAATACCTGTTGCTTGTCTTCTGAGGTCAGAATATTGACTCCAATCATTAATTCTAAAATCATTATCTTCACCAGGGCCAATGTCATGTTTTTGTCTTAAAATTTCTTCAATTGTCATCATTACGTAATCTACATTTGTATCATTTGATATCCCAACATTTATCCAGCCCAGCCTATCTGTTCCAAAAATCCTCTGAGATGCAGTTAGAAGTGGAACATATAAATCATCATCAGGATTCTGCCAACCAGTGGAACCTTCCTCCTTTAATATACCAATTACCTTATAAGAAGTTCCACCAACCAAAATGTCATTATTTAGTAATTGCTTTGAAGACGTTTTTAATTCACTAGCTACTTTTGAGCCTAATACAATGACCCTTTTTCTTCCTAAATTTTCTTTTTCTGTAAATATTCTACCCTGACCTATATCAAAACCTCTTACTTTAAAATTTATAGGTAAATAACCATTAATCTCACCACTGATGTTCGCATTATCATATTTTACTTGTCTGTTTCCTGACATTGCTGGCGCAATCATCCAACCATGTTCTTTATTTTTTGATAATGCTTCAGCATCTTTTATCACTAAAGGATTAAATCCAGACGAAACTCCACCTCTTTTTCTTTGGCTTGGAAAAATTGATAAAGTTCTTGGTCCCAAATCATCAATACTTGCTTCGAGAGCTTTTTCAGCACTCGAACCAATTCCTATTACAGTGATTACCGCAGCAGTTCCAATGATTATTGCTAAAGCGGTCAAGAATGATCTGACACCATTTGTTTTAATTGAGGATACAGCAGATTTTATAGACTCTTCAACTAACATTATCCAAAACTAAATGTTCCACTTACTCTTTCTTTAAAGCGCTGTTGATAATCAAAAAGGCTTTTACTTGGAAGTATGTATATAGTATCTCCATCAGTTAAGCCTTCAATAATTTCAACATTATATAAATCAGATACTCCTACTTTAACCCATGATAAATATGGGCCATCTTTGGAATCTTTAATTACTATAAATTTATTAAAGTTTTCACCGTCGACCTTTTCAATTAAAAACTTTTCTATATCAACTTTATCAATATTTAAAATTGCGGCAGCAGTATAAATATCCTTTCTAGTTCTCAAAGACATTGTTGGAATGCTTAAAGAGACATCCTTCTTCAAAATCTGTATTTCAACATCGGTATTCATTCCAATTAGTAATAAATTCTCCTCATTATTAATATCAATTAATACTGGAAAGGTTGTCACGTTTTGTTGAACATATGCTTTTGGTTCGATTTTAGAGACTGTTCCAATAAATTCTTTATCTCTATAAGCTGCAACTTTAATAGATACTTTTTGGCCTAATGCAACTTTTCCAACATCTATCTCATCAACTAATGCCCTTACTCTAACCTTAGATAAGTCTGCCATAGTCATCAATATACTTCCCTCTCCAAATGCTGACGTTGGAGAAGAAATAACTTGACCAACCTCAACAGGTCTAGATATTACAGTTCCGTTAATTGGAGATTTTACAATTGTGTCATCTAATGAAATTTTTGCATTTTCATAAGAAACTTCATTTCTAACTAAAGTAGATTTAGCTTGAGCAAAATTTTCTTTAATATCCTCAAAGTCTTTGTCAGAAATGCTTGAGTTCTTATGAAGTTCTATTCCTCTTTCATACTGGGATTCTGCATTAATTAATCTAACTTTAGCTGCTTCTAAATCGGACATTGTTTGATCAACAATATTATTAGCTGTTCTTTGATCAATTTGCGCCAACATAAAACCTTTATTAACAAAATCGCCAACTTCTGCTCCTAAGAATAAAACCTCGCCAGATGCTTTAGATTTTATTTCCACAGACGAAATAGCTTCTATTACACCAGAAGCTTCAATTGAAACCTCTAAAACCTGAGATGTAGTTTTTTCTGTTTTATAAAACTGTGTATCACTGGATTCACTACTGCCACACCCATAAAGAATAAAAAAGCTTAGCAAAATAAAATTATAATTATTCATTTTCATTAGTTTGTATCAGATTCTATCAGACCATCCATAATAGTAATAATTCTATTAGATTGTCTTGCGATATCATTCTCATGAGTTATCAAAATTATTGTTTGGCCAAGTTCATTTAGCTCTTTAAAGATTTTCATGACATCTTGTCCAGTTTTTGAATCTAAATTTCCTGTAGGCTCATCTGCAAATAAAATACTCGGTTTGTTTACCAATGCTCTGGCTATTGCAACTCTTTGTTGTTGTCCTCCAGATAATTCTGCAGGTGTATGATTAGACCTACTAGATAAACCAACAAGATCAATCACTTTTTCTGTCTTTTTTTTTGCATCATTTTTCTCCAAACCAGCATACTTTAAAGGTAACATTACATTTTCAAAAGCGGTATTTCTTGGAAGTAAATGAAAGGATTGAAATACAAAGCCTATTTCTTTATTTCTTATTTTAGCTAATTCATCATCACTTAATTGACTTACAGACTTATCATTTAGATAGTAATCACCATCAGTGGGAGAATCTAAGCATCCTATTATATTCATTAAAGTAGACTTTCCAGAGCCAGATGGTCCCATAATTGAGATAAATTCTCCTTTGTTGACGTTAAGATTTATACCTTTAAGAGCTTGAACAACTTGAGATCCTGCTTGATACACCTTGGTTAGATTTTTAGTGTGTATCATTAGATTATGAATTTTTTACAATTTCATCTATGTAAGAAATCCACCCCTCAGCTGCTGTCTTAGTATCCTCTTCTTCTTTAGCTATATTAAAAAAACTTAATGACTTTTGAAGATTACCTAACTCATACTGAGTAATTCCCAAAAGTAACTCAATTCTCCCTGGTGTTTTGTCCCAACCCATTTGTAAAGCCTTGTTGAAGAATTTATTAGCTAAATTCCAATTTTCATCTTCAAATCCAAATCGTGCTATTTTAAAAGCTACATCAGGATCCGGTTCAAGACCTAGAGATTTTTCAAGATAAATTATTCCATTTTTTCTATCTCTAGCAATAAAAAATGAATCAGCTATTAATTCTAAATTTTCTTTATTTTCATCAAGTTTTTGTTTATTTAAGCCATCTATAAGAACCTTTACAGCTTTTTGTGGCAAGCCTTTATACAAGTAATATCTTGCAAGATCTTGATACTCTTTATTTTCTTCAAGCAATTGATTGTCAAAGGCTAGCTCAAGACCTGCTAAAGACTCACTATCCTTCGCTTGTGTGTAATAAAGACCGCTAACTTGTTTCCAATATTCTTTTTTATCCGGATTAATATAAACGAGAATTTGACCAACATCTATTGCATCATTTATTTTATTTAACTTAACCGCAAGAGCAAGTTCATATTTTAACCAATCCTCTTTGTATTTAAGTGAATTATCGTTTGCTGCTGAAATATAATTATAAGCTTCCTCGAAATTTTCTAAATAGTAATATGCAATTCCTAACAAAATCATATTTTGAGGTGAAAATTCTTGGCCTCTTTGTTCTGCGATATTTTTATAAGTTAAAAGTGTTTCTATTACTTTATCGAAATCTTTTGTTTGAAAATAACATTGAGCAAGGTTAGCTCTTACCTGTAAATTTGTAATTAATGGAATTTTTCTAAATCTTAAGGAAGCCTCATAAGAATCTATAGCTTTTTGATAATCACCAATAGTTGCATACAAATTTCCCCAAAGTTGATTGATTAAAGATCGTTCATAACTCTGTTCGTTCAAGAAATATCTTTTTGATATTATAGATAGCTCTTTTTCGGCGTTTTCATAATCGCCCTCGCTTAGAAAATCATTAACTCTTTTAAGGTACCCATATGTGAATTGACTGATTGAGTCTTCAGAGGCTGATGCTGCAAATGACAGCATTATTATTAAAATATATGTAGATAATTTTTTAAACATTACACACAAACTCCACTAATAATTCACCTATTTGGTCAACTGCTACTCCATCAATTGTTTTTGGTTTAAACTGCCAACGCCTAACTGCTCTTGCTGCCTCAGAATTAAAAACACTAGGAGGTTTAGCTTGCTTAATTACAATGTTGTCAACTTTACCTAATGCATTAACATTTAGCAACATTAAGACTGACCCATTTATTCCAGACATTGCAGCCTCCCTTGGACATCTTGGTGCCACTTTTACAATAGGTATCAATTGACTAGTTCCTGAAGTAAGACCATCCAGAGAACCTAAAAAAGCGCCAGAGAAGTCTGTTGGTAATGAAAAATCTGGTACATCGAAATCAAAGCTATTCATTGGAGGTGGTTTAGAATCATCCAGTTCAAGTTTTGGTTGAGGAGGTCTTTTTGGTTGAGGAGGTTTTTCAGGTAATACTCTTGATCTCTCCTGCAAATTATCATTCTGTTTGATCCTTATAAATTCTACTAAATTGGGATTTCTATTTTTATCAACAGCGTCTCCAGATCTTGTTATTAACTGCTGAATTATTAAAAAAACGATAAAGGTTGCCAAAAATGGCACTAAAATAGTTATATATTTTCTATAATCACGAATCATTTTTTGCAGCAATTGAAATATTTTGAACTCCTGCTAATCTAATCTGATCCATCGCCTCTACAAGTAAGCCAGATCTAGACTCTTTATCAGCCTGAATAATTACAGAACCCTCTGGATACTCAATTTTTAATCTTTCTATGTTTGCTCTTACCGCTTTAAGATCTACTCGTCTTTTATCAATCCATATTTCATTTGTGGCTGTTATTGCAACAAGAATGTTCCCTCTTTCATCTCTTTCAGCAGTTTCAGCATTAGGCCTGTTAATATCAACTCCTGTCTCTTTGACAAATGAAGTCGTAACAATAAAAAAGATCAACATAATGAAAACAATATCCATCATTGGTGTAAGATCCAAACTATTCTCTTCGCTCTTTACTCTATTTTTTCTTCTCAATGTGAGTATCCTTTTTCTTTAAAAAGCATGTTTGCTTCGTCTATATATTTTGTAATTCTATAAGTTAAATCTTGTCTAAAATATAAACCAAAAAGACTAATAACCATACTTGCCATTGTTGGAATTGTTGCTTTTGCAACACCTGAAGACATTGCTCTTGGATTACCTGTTCCTAAGAACGACAAAACTTCAAAAACTTCAATCATTCCATAGACAGTGCCTAGTAGCCCTATTAAAGGACACATGCCAATTAATCCATCTAAAATTTTAATATTTGAGTTTGAAACTCTTTTGAGTTCAGCGATGTAAGTTGATTCAACTGTTTTTAAAGACACTTGCGATGGAGGATTGTCATTAATAAAATTATTAAGATTTTTATCTAACCAAAATTTTTTGTCATAAATTAAAAAGAAATATTTATTAATTAGCACTAAAAAAATTAAGAAGGTTAATAAAAATAACAAATATAATACTGGGCCACCTCTTGTAAATAATTCATCTAATATCATTTAACTTCTCGAAAGAATATACGACGCTTTTTCTTCTAAAAATTGAACAATTGAAGATGATTTCTCGGCTAAATAAGTATAAAAACCAAGCAATGGTGCAGCAACTATAAGACCGAGCATTGTTGTTACTAAAGCTTGAGATATGCCTCCAGCCATTTGTTTTGGATCGCCGGTTCCAAATAAAGTAATTGCCTGAAAAGTTTCTATCATACCAATAACAGTTCCAAGCAATCCAAGTAGAGGAGCTACAGCAGCAAAAAATTTAATCCAATTATTGCCCCAATCAACCTTAGACGAGTAATTGATAATCAATTCATCCATTAGATTTTCTTTTGATTCAGAAGATAATTCTTTTGAGATAACTGAATTCATTTTGAAGATTATTGATTCTTCACTATCTTCATCAGTAATTTCTTTTGAATATATAGATAACAAATATAATTTATAGGAAGCAAACGCCAATCCAAATAAACCGATTAAAACGATTATAAAACCTATAGACTTTCCTTGAGCAATTCTTTCAAACCAACCTGGTTTATCAAGATAAAGTGATAACAAAAATCCTCTTGTTGGATCAATTGAAACTGTTCTGTAATCAGATGCTCTAGCATGCCTTCTTAAGGTTCTTGTAATATTTGATTCAGGTTGATTAGCCAATAATTGAAATGAATTCAATGATTGTTCAGGTTCAAGAAAACTATTTTTATGTACTGCGTTAAATAAACCATATCGTGTGACTTTTCCTGATATATTTTCTCCATTTGGTAAAGTAATAAAAGATTCGAATGATCTTATTTCGCTTCCTGCTACCATTTGATCAAAATAGCTCAACCATAATGATTCAAAATCTTCTAGATTATGGATTTTTTTAGACCCAACATTTCTTAAAATATCTGGTCTATCTTTGAATTCATAAAAACTTACATCATTTTCTGAACTAGCTAATAATTCACCAGCAAACTGTCTTGTGACACCAAATAACTCACCTAAAACTCCAACTTTTATCTGAAGACTATCTTCAAGTTCAGCTAATGTTTTTTCATTCGCTTCAAATGTTTCTTCTAGTCTTTTATTTCGTCTTTGTTCTGCAGCAAGTTGATTTTTAGCATCTTGAAGCAATTTTTCTCTTTCGCTTACTAATTTAATAAATTTGTCTAGTCTGATTTTATCTTCAGATACATAGATATCTCTATTCTCTTTAACAATTTCTAAGAGTGTCTTAATTTTATTGTCCCTTATTTCTTCTATAGGTATTTCTTCCTTTTCTTGAGCAAATAATGATGATGAAACTAATAAAGCTAATAAATAAATTCTCATGTTATTCCTCATCATCACTAATTGGTTTCAAAGGCAAATTGATAAAATTAGGAGGTGCTTGTCTATTAGAAATATTGAGAGCATCTTTGATTGGTTGATCTAAATCATTTCCAAGATGTTTCCATGATTCTAACTTTTGATCCCAGTATCCAGTATCAGCTCCATCAGGTGTTCTATAAAACAGTCCCAATCTACCAAGTCTGAAAAAATCTACAGCGAGTTCCTGATCGTCTATCAATAAATACCCAGGATAATTTTCAATTGTTTTACCAAATTCTGATTCCTGTTGATAAGCTTCAAAAACATTTCTGAACTTTTCTGCAGTTGTTACATCAGATCTAAGCATAAGTTCGTCCAAGTCATTTACTTTTTTTATTCTTTCATTGAACAAGAAAGGAAGATCAAGCTCCACAAACTTTCTCAATGAATCTATCATTCTATTTAAAAGAGGCAATATATCGATATTAATAATATCAATAGATTCTAATTGTTCTTTTATACTTTTGATTTCTTCAACTTGTGAATCGATTATTTTAGATAATTGATCATCATAATTTTTTAAAGCCTTGTACTCATTCAAAGTGTCTTTATACTCAAAGTATAATTTTTTAGAAACTTCATCAAGATCCTCAACTTTCTTTTGAGCATCAACTGATAAATTAGATGCATCAACCTGAAAGTCTATTGCATCATCAACTATTTCTTGAGACGAAATTGCAGTTGACACACAAAGAACCAAAAAGATTTTTTTATTCATATTTATTGAGTTAATTTGATTACTTATTATATTTAATTTATTTATATATTTCGAATAAATTACCTTCTAAAAAAAACGCCTTTAAATAAAGGCGTTTTTTTAAAATATAAAAAATTAGAATCTATAGTTAAATCCTAATGAATAATACTGACCAAAAGCACTAAAGTAGTTTCTGTTATAGTATGGATATCCATAACCAGGATCCCTTTGAGGCATTTTGTCATCTAGGTTCCTAATACTTAAATATAAATTCAAATCAGGACTAAAGTTATACCTAGTTGTCAAATTAGATATGATATGAGGATCTGATTTTCCTCTAGAACCCCATTCCATATGACCAAGCCTATCCATGAATAAAGTTGTGCTCCAGTCTTGATAAACCCATGAAATTGATGCATTTTGTTGTGATCTTGGCTCATAAGTGTAAGCACTTAGGAATTCAATTTCATCTGATTGAGCATCAAATTTTGAGTAAACAGCTAAAATATGTGATGAAAGAACTCCAAAATAGAAGTCACCAGCATTTTCAGTTTCGAGTTGGTAATTTAGACTCCAATCCGCACCTTGATACTCTAAATAACTTTGGTTTACATAATCAGGAATTACAGTTAACCAATCACCAAATAAGGTTGGGACACCAGAAATTGGATCAATTGTAATCCCTTCTCTAGTAATTTTAGAATATATAACATCACAATCTCTGTCAGGTATATTTGCATTTTCCATGAAAGCTACAAAACCTTCACCAAATCGACATTTACCCTCATTCAGGTTTAAAGCTGTTGGGCTTTCTCTACTAACACTTCTATCAAGAATCACTTGATATAGATCAACATTAAAAGTTGTATTGTCGTTTATTGACCAAACCAAACCTAGTTGATAGTTTTCTCCCTCTTCTTCTTCAAGCTCAGTATTACCGCTAAAGAATCCTTGAACCGAAGGTGTTGAAATTTCACAGTCTTGATATGTCTGATAATTAGCGTATTGCGGGTTACCAGAAAGATAGAAAGCATAACACTTTGTGTAGTCTGTCAAACTATTATAATAACCAGAAGATTCGTCTTGGAAGAGATAATTCATATCTGGAGCTCTAAAAGTCTCAGATGCAGAACCTCTAATAAGCAAAGATTCATTTGGTCTATATGCAAAGTTAATCATAGTAGATCTTCTAGATCCAACATTTGATGAATCATCATCATAGTCATCAAATCTAGTTGCTAAAGTCATTTCTAGTTTATCAGTTACTGGTAAAGCAAATTCAACACCTAAAGATGTTCTGTTTCTATCACCACCACCAGCAATTGTTGAACCTGATCTGAACGAGACATCACCTAAACCAAGTCTAATATCACTAGGAGTAAGCTTATAATCTTGATCTTGATATTCAAGAGTCGCAGCGAAACCAATAAATCTGTTAAGTGCCTCGAATTCACCGGTCACAAGGAAATCAACTGTAGTCTGACTAGATTCACCAAAAAGAGTATCATCGGCAAGATACTCACCAAGCTGCTCATTTGTCATAACGCCAAATAATCTATCAGGCAAGAAACAGTTATTAAAGCTTCCAAATAACCCTGATTGACATGGAACACCTAAATAAGTTCCAGTCACTAAACTTCCATCAGGATTAGTTGCTCCAATTCCTCTAAAGTAATCATCTAAGCCAGTAGTAAAGTCTAACTTCTGATTCTCATAATCATATGTAGTGGTATTAACACCAAAATCCCACTCCATACCGTTATTGAAGAAACCATTAAATCCAATAAAGAAATCATTTACTTCTTCAGTAATATCATTACGTCTATCAAAATTTTCACCTTGGCCAGGAGCAAAAAATCTTAAGAAATATTGTGCTACTAATGCACCACTAGAGCCATCAGATAAGTTATTGTATGGATCTGATGACTGTCTTTGTAGGGTACCAATTCTGAAAGGATCTAAGAAGTTGAAATCTTGATAAAATCTTGGATAACCTCTATAAAAAGCTTCATCATAATATCTATATGCTCTAGCATTCATTTCAATGCCATTATCAAAATTATGTGTGAAGGTAAGTAAAGCTGTATTATCATCTCTTTCGTTTACAATAGTTTGAGAGCTGCCTCCAAATCTATCACTACCATAATCCCATCCACAACCTCTACCAGGTAATGAACCTGCATATAACCATTCAGGATTTTGTTTATCAAAATCAAAAAATTCACCACCACTTAACTCAGCACAAGTTGGTGTGCTTGAGAATTCTTCAGAACCATACCAACCTCTTTTACCACCATAAGATCCCAATGTGTACCAATAAAGACCATATCTTGGAGCTGTATAAGCAACTCCATAATCTGGATCATTTACAAAAGAATCATGTCCAGGTCTGTCAGCATAGGTCATTGGATCCACGTGGGTTAAATCAAGACCAATTGTCCAACTGGAGTTCCCAAAAAATCCACCAGCCGTATAAGATACTGAATATTGGTTTTTGCCTTCATATTTTGTCTCAAGCAAATCAACATCTAACTCTTGAAAATCTTTTCCTTTAACAGTAATGACATTTACAACACCGGTAACAGCGTCAGAACCGTAAATAGCTGAGGCTCCTTGAGATAAAACCTCAATTCTGTCAATTAAACCAGCAGGAACGATACCAATATTATTAATATTTCCAGCATTGTTGTAGGGCAATGGATAATCAGCTGTTCTTCTACCGTTAATCAAGTACAGAACACGACCTGGTCCTAGATTTCTTAAATCTAACTCATTAGCATTTGGTGTAAAGTTATTGTTTAGAGATTCGTTCTGCGTATATTGATTTGCAGAAGGAATAGATTGAAGTGCTTCAGTTATATTTCTAAAACCTGAGTTATCAATATCCTCTTTTGTAATAACAAGCAAAGGCAAAGGACCTTCAACCTGAGACTTCTTGATTTTAGAACCAGTAACAACTACCTTCTCAAGAACAACAGCACCATCCTCATTTTCAACAACAGGATCCGTGTCAGTCGAAACAGATTCATCAGTTACAACCTCTTCAACGGCTTCTTCTTGAGGCGCAGTTTCTTCAACAATCTCGCCAGGATTATCAGCACTCATTGAGATAGAAAAAATCCCTAATGCCAATAAAGTGTATAAATTTTTAATTTTCATAAAATCCCCACATGTATAATTTGCTAAAATAGCATTTAATAAGCTATTTTGTATAAAAAATCGCTCAAACACAAGCATAATCTATTAATATTTGTACAAAAGTTGTATATAATTTAAATTCGTCGAACGCTTTAATTAGCTAAAATATTTCAAACATATCAAAATTTAAAATTATGAACATACTTAAAAATTCAATTATTCTTTCGTTAACAATATGTATCAGCTTAGTTTCAATAAACTTAAAAGCTCAATATAAGGAAATACCACTAGAAAATCTTGCATGTTGGTCTAATACTTATGGATTTAATATGTCTCCAAACGGCACATATCTGGCGATACTTACCTCTCCAAAAGAAAACAAATGCGATATTCACGATGTGAAAAGTGAATATGTTGAAAAAGAGTCAAGATATAGAGGATTAACAATAATAGACTTATCTGATATGAGTAGAAGAGTTCTATTCTCAGGTAATCCTGGTGACGGAATATCTATGTTTGATTGGGTAAGTGATGAAAGGTTTGTTTTTATGCCTCAAGCATTTGAGCAAGTTGGGAGAAACATGAATGCACTTCAAGTCTTTGCAATGAATGCTGACGGGTCAAAGAAAAGGTCACTTCTGGAATATAATTTTGGTGCTGAAGGTCTAAGAGGCTTTGAAGTATATAACATGAATCTTGAAAATGAGGATGAAGTATTTGTCTATTGGAATAATAGAAGATCAAGAGTATCAGACTATTACAAACTAAATATAAGAACTGGAGTTCCAAAACTTTTAGCTAGAGGGCCAGATATTGATTCATATGAAGTTATTTATGGATCAATTGAGGATGATGAAGGATATCCTGTTGGTGTTTTGACTGACGTAGGGATTGAAAGAGTTATGTATACATATGACAAGAAAACTAAAAAATGGAGTGAACATTATAGATATACTTGTCAAGATCCTAGTTTCGTTCCAGTTGCTCTTGCTGGTGATGGGAAATGGCTAGTATCAGGCTCTAAATTTGATAGCTCTGGAAATATTATCGAAGACAACGATACTAATGCTCTATATTTGTATGATCCCGCTACAAAAGAGTTTTCTGAAAAGCTCTATGAAGATGGTACTTATGATGTAGGAGGTTTTACAGGTGGTTGCAGGCCAGGTGGTTCAATAAGTGCTAATGTAAATAAGAAAACAAATAAATTAAGGTCGCTCACTTATGCTGCCGATAAACCCGTAACTATATATTTCGATGATGAATCAAATGCTGTTAACGATGAAGTTGATGATGAGGACAAAGAAGGTTTTTCTTCAAGACAATTAATAGAATCTTTACAATCTTTATTTCCAAATGATTGGGTAAGAGTTACTACTTCTGATCAAAATAACACAAAAGGAGTATTCTTGGTTTATAACTCCAATAATCCCGGCGACTACTATTATTTTGATCTTTTGAAGGGTCAAGTGTTTATGTTGTACCAAAACAATCCTTGGCTTGATAGAAGTAATCTATCTAAAAAAGAAGTTGTGAAATACAAAGCAAGAGATGGATTACAAATAACTGCATACCTTTCAAAAACCAAAAAGAAAACAGATCGAAATTATTTAATAATTCTTCCTCATGGTGGACCAAATGTAAAAGAATCTTTTGGCTACGACGGTTGGGTGCAATTCCTAACAAACAGAGGCTATAACGTTCTTCAACCAGATTATAGAGGTTCAACAGGTTATGGTAGAAATCATTATGTGCTTGGGAATCGTCAATGGGGTAAAACCATGCAAGATGATCTGTCTGATGGAGTTCTATGGGCTATAGAAAATGGATACGCTGATAAGGATAGAGTTTGTATTGCTGGTGGAAGTTATGGTGGATATGCTGCAATGGCTGGAGCAGTTTTTACTCCAGAATTATATAGATGTGTTATTAATTTTGTTGGAGTAGCAGATATGAGAGATTTGCTTAAAAACTTTGGTTCAAAATCTAGTAGATTCAACACATGGGAAGATGAAGGTAGACTAGAATGGGGAGATGATAAAGGAGAAGGTGCTGACGAATATATAAATCAAATTTCACCATTGCTACATGTTAAAAATATACAAGCACCTGTTTTAATATCTCATGGCGCTAATGACCCTGTAGTTCCAGTTGAACATGCAAGATCTTTAAGGGGCGAAATGGAGAAATATGACAAAACTTACGTTTGGCACATGCAAGCATATGAAGGTCATGGTTTTTATGGAGAACTTGCAAGATTAGAACACTATCAAGTTCAAGAAGATTTTCTTAAAAAATATTTAGAGAATTAAAAAGAGGCTATATCGGTCTGATATTTTCCTAATATCAGGCCGTGTATGTCACTTGTGCCCTCATATGTATTTACAGCTTCAAGATTCATGCAATGTCTTATAATATGATATTCATCAGAGATACCATTTCCACCATGAATATCTCTTGCCACTCGAGCAATGTCCAAAGCTTTTTGACAGTTATTTCTTTTAAGAAGTGAAATCATCTCTGGCTCCATTTTTTTTTCATCAATTAATCTTCCAAGTCTTAAAACAGACTGAAGCCCAAGAGTAATCTCAGTTTGCATATCAGCAAGTTTTTTTTGAACAAGTTGTTTTGCTGCTAAGGGCTCTCCGAATTGTTGCCTATCTAAAGAATATTCTAAGCTTGCATTCCAACAAAATTCAGCTGCACCTATTGCGCCCCACGCAATTCCATACCTAGCCATATTTAAACAAGAAAATGGTCCTTTAAAACTTTGAACATTTGGTAAAACTTTTTCTTTGGGAACAAAAACATTATCAAGAAATATTTGGCCTGTTTCAGAAGCTCGAAGAGCAAACTTACCCTCTATTTTTGGAGTTGTAAGACCTTTTGATTCTCTATCGACAATGAAGCCTCTTAAAATACCCTGCTCATCTTTTGCCCAAATTATTAAGACGTCTGCAATTGGAGAATTTGTTATCCAGTTTTTTGAACCATTTAGAACATATCCTCCATCCTTTTCTTTTGCATTTGTTCTCATAGAGCCAGGGTCAGAACCTGCATCAGCTTCTGTCAGACCAAAGCATCCAATCTTTTCACCTTTGGACATAACTGGAAGATAAAAATCTTTTTGTTCCTCAGATCCAAATTCATATATTGCATGCATAGATAGTGATGTTTGAACGCTATATGCAGAGCGAAAACTTGAATCAACTTTTTCGATCTCCCTGGCAATTAATCCATAAGAAACATAATTTGTTCCTGCACAGCCATACCCTTTTATCGGGGCTCCCAAAAAACCCATTTCACCCATTTCTTTATATATAGATTTATCAAATACTTCATTCCTATTGGCTTCAAGTATGCGAGGCATTAATTTAGATTGACAATAATTGTTAGCAGATTTCTGAATTATTAATTCTTCATCTGTTAATTGACTCTCAAAAAGAAGTATATCTGTGCTACTCATAATTTTTCGATTCTAATAATACCAAATCTTGGCATTGAGAACATTATAGAATTTGAATTAAGCGAAGATTCAACTAATTGAATCATTTTGTTTGAATTGCCACAGATAATTATCAATGGAATAAGATTTTGATATTGAAAAATAAAATCAATTACCTCATCTGGAACATCTGAATGTCTTACTCCATGTAAATCTAAATGAGTAATGCCATTTTCATCAAAAACATTCATAAACAAGTAATCAAATTAAAGATATATAATAATTATATGGCAAAACTTCATTTCTTCTACTCAACAATGAATGCTGGCAAATCAACTGCCCTTCTTCAATCAAATCACAATTATAAGGAGAGCAATTTGAAAACAATGCTGTTCATTCCTGAGGAATTAAAAGAAAAATCAGAATGCAAGATAATTTCAAGAATAGGTCTTGAAGCAAAAGCTATAATAGCTGATAAAAAATATAATTTTTTAGAGGAAATTAAAAAAAATAATCCTAAAGAAATAAGTTGTATTTTTGTAGATGAAGCCCAATTTTTATCAAAAGAACAGGTTCATAATCTTGGCCAAGTTGCTGATGAATTGAGTATTCCAGTTATGTGCTATGGAATTAGAACGGACTTTCAAGGAAAGTTATTTGAAGGAAGTAAAGAACTATTAGCCATTGCTGATAACTTAAGGGAACTAAAGACGATTTGCAGTGAATGCAATAAAAAAGCAACAATGGTGGTAAGGCTTGATGAAAATGGTAAAGTTGTGACAAGTGGAAAAAAAGTTTTGATTGGAGGAAATGATATTTATAAAACAGTTTGCAGAAAGCATTTTAAAGAACTAATAAACTCAACATAAGTAGTTAAGTAAAAATGGAATATACAAATAAACAACTTTTATTAGATAAAAGGCCATCTGGAATGCCAGATGACAATTGCTGGAAGTTAAATGAAGAAAAAATTACAACTTTAAAAAATAATGAAATTATAATAGAAGTCAAATATCTCTCTATAGATCCCTATATGAGAGGAAGAATGAATGATTCAAGATCTTATGCAGTACCTGCAAAAATAGGCCAGCCGATGACAGGCGAAACGGCTGGCATAGTTGTTGAAACTAATTCTGACCTTTTTAAAGTTGGAGATAAAGTTTGTGCACATAAGGGTTGGCAAACATATATCAAAGCAAAAGATACTGATCCTACTCTAATGAAAGTTGCTGATGCAAGCATTGGCCTGTCATCATTTTTAGGAACTCTAGGAATGCCTGGGAGAACCGCATATTTTGGACTCAACAGAGTTGGTAAACCAAAGGTTGGAGAAACTCTTGTTGTATCTGCAGCATCAGGCGCAGTAGGAACTGTAGTTGGGCAACTAGGAAAAATATATGGGTGTAACGTAATCGGAATTGCTGGAGGTCAAGAAAAATGTGAATTTGTAAAAAGTGTTTTAGGCTTTAATGAATGCATTGATTATAAAGCTGGTGACTTAGAAGATGCTCTAAAAAATGCATGTACGAATGGAATAGATATTTACTTTGAAAATGTTGGTGGGTCTGTTTCCAAAGCTGTTGCTCCCTTATTGAATCATGGTGCTCGAGTTCCAATTTGTGGCTTTATATCTCAATATAATGCAAAAGATATGCTTAAAGTTGAAACACCATTTCATGTTTTTGGATCTTTAACAAGAAAACCAGAACATAGGTTTTTTGTTGTTACAGAATGGATGAATGAATGGGAAATAGCAACTAAAGAAATTCTCAAACTTGTTCAACAAGACAAGATTAGGTTTAGAGAAACCATTACAAAAGGATTTGAGAATGCTCCGCAAGCTTTAAGAGATGTTTTAACAGGAAAAAATTTTGGTAAGCAAATTATTGAGATTTAATCTAAATTAATAATCCCTTTCATATAAAGGGCAGCTTTACCTCCTATTAACACTCTTGAGTCTTTATTTTCACAGAATAAGGTTCCTCCTCTTTTGGAAACTTGTGTTGCAGTCATATTAATTTTATTTAACTTTTCTGACCAAAATGGAATCAAAGTTGTATGTGCAGAGCCTGTTACAGGATCTTCGTTAATGCCATACTTAGGACAAAAATATCTTGATACAAAATCACTTTTAAAACCTGGAGCAGTAACAATCAGCCCTTGACCATCAAGATCAATAACTTTGTCATAATCAGGCGATAGTTTAAGTATATCTTCTTCCTTTTCGTAAACAGCCATTAAATTTATAGTTCCTTTATAGGTTTGAATTGGCGCAACTCCAACAGCGGACTCTACTGAGTTTATATCATTCGTTAATTGGAATTCATCTTTAGGGAAATCTAATTGCAAAAATTTATCTTTTTTATTTACGATAAGTTCTCCACTGGCTGAATTAAAACATATAGATTCAGCTTTTTTATCTAAATAATTGAAATATATATATGCTGAAGCCAGTGTTGCATGCCCACATAGATCTACTTCCTTTAAAGGAGAAAACCATCTGATAAGGTTTTTATCTGATAAATTTACAAATGCCGTTTCTGACAAATTATTTTCAGCTGCTATTTTTTGCATTGTTGATTTGTCATCTAGATCTGTAAAAATAACAGCAGCAGGATTACCTGAGAAAATATTGTCTGTAAAGGCATCAACAAAATATATATCTAACTGCATAACTAGATATTAACTCATTTAAAAAGGAAACGTAATTTGAACATATTATAATTTTTGTATATAATACGTTATAACTAATATTTATATATACAAAAAATATGCAAATACTGGACAAAATAAATAAAGAAAATATTTCTGATGCTTTTGCCCTTTCAATGACAAAATTTTTTAGATTTACTGCTGATACCTTTTTTGCAAAACGATATGGTCATAGAGCAGTTGTGCTTGAAACAGTAGCTGGTGTTCCCGGAATGGTTGCAGGAGTGTGGATGCATTTTAAAAGCTTAAGAGCTATGAAGGCAGGTTATGGTGAACAGATAAGAGAAATGTTAGCTGAAGCTGAAAATGAAAGGATGCACCTAATGTTTTTTATTGAAATTGCAAAACCTAATATATTTGAAAGACTACTTGTAACATCTGCACAAATAGTATTTGGATTGTTTTATTTATTTATGTATGTTTTTTTTACAAGAACAGCTCACAGAATGATTGGTTATTTTGAAGATGAAGCTGTTAAAAGTTATACAGAGTATTTGGAGCTTGTTGAGTCTGGGAAAGTAACAAATATTGATGCACCTGATCTTGCGATTCAGTACTATAATCTAGGTACAGATGCTAAACTTTCAGATCTTATTAGATGTGTAAGAGCAGACGAAGAACATCATAGTGAAACAAATCACAATTACGCCGACAACTTATAGCTCAACTCCATAAAAATCCTCAATAGTTTCATGAGCTATATTCTGTAAGAAATTTTTATCCTCACTATTAATTTTCCCAAAATAATCATATTCAATTAATAATGGTGATTTTTGAGTAATGCTCGAAAAAACTATACAAGATGCAAGATATGTCCCATATAGGTTAGGATGTGTACCATCATACTCTTTATGTAAATTAAAATTAGGTCTTTTCTTATAAGCATTTTCAAAAGCAATTCCTACTGGCATTACAAGTATTTTATTTTCATTAGCAGCATTAATATACATATCTTTAATATCAATGATCATTTGAGGATTTGTTTTTTCATGCGGTTCAACATATGCATGTATCATGTATAAGGCTGCCTCTGCTCCAGCATTATGAATTTTTTTTACCATTGATTTAACTTTAGAGGCAAAAATTTTTCTCTCTTTAAGAGAGTCTGATTCTCCACTTCCACCTTGAAGGATTACCAGTTCAAAAGGATAATCTGCACCTAAGTTTTTATTATTTAGCGAGTAATCAATATTATGATCTGGTAATCTTGATCCACTTATTGTTACTAACTTATAATTAGAAGTATCAATTTCCCTAGAATACAATTCTTCCAACATTCTTCTTACGTGATTATGAAGACTATCGTTATAATAAAGATAACTGTTTCCAATATATAATAACCTTTCTGGTTTTTTGTTTTCTAAACCTTTGATTGTAGGCTCTATAGAAAATAAGATATTAGAAAATAAAAATATTGATAGTAGAATGAATTTCATAAAATGATTTTAACCTATCACTGTTAATTTAGGACATACATAATTGTTTTTACATGTATAAAGATATCGTTATTATTGGAGCAGGTATTTCTGGAATCGCCGCTGGCTATAATTTAAAAAAAAGTTGTCCAAAAAAATCATTTTGCATTCTTGAGGGAAGAAGTAATATAGGTGGGACATGGGATTTATTTAAATATCCTGGAATAAGGTCTGATTCAGATATGCATACATTAGGCTTTAGATTTAAACCCTGGATTCATGATAACTCTATTGCAGACGGACCTTCAATTCTTAGCTATCTAAATGAAACAATTGATGAAAATAATTTAAATAATAATATTTTATTAAATCACAAAGTTATTTCGGCTAATTGGAACTCAAAAGATGCAACTTGGGAACTTAAAGTGTTATCGAATGGTAATGAGATTAACGTAAAATGTAATTTTCTTTTTTTATGTGGTGGTTACTTCAGTTATACAAAGCCCCATATGCCCCACTTTATAAATCAGGATAAGTTTAGGGGTAAAGTTATTCATCCTCAGTTTTGGGATGAAAATCTAGACTATAAAAATAAAAAAGTTGCTGTTATTGGTAGCGGTGCAACTGCAATTACAATAGTTCCAGAAATTGCTAAAAAAGCTAAACATGTTGTAATGATTCAGAGATCACCAAGTTATGTTGTTTCGAGGCCGCGTGTTGATTCAATAAATAAGTTTTTAAGTAAGTTTTTACCCCAAAAGTTTACATATTTTTTAATTAGATGGAAAAATATTCTATGGCAAAGTTATACATTTTATCTCGCAAGAAAGTTTCCAAATCGAATTAAAAATCGAATTATTGACCTATTAAAAGATGAATTGGGTGATGATTATGATATTGAAAAACATTTCACTCCATCCTACAAACCTTGGGACCAAAGAATGTGCCTTGTTCCAGATAGTGACTTATTTTTAGCTATTAAAGAAAAAAAAGTTTCTGTTGCAACAGATACTATTAAAGAATTTCAATCAGATGGAGTAATGTTAGATTCTGGAGAAAAAATAAAAGCTGAAATTATTATCACGGCTACAGGAATTGAATTAAATACTCTTAACGATATTAAAGTGATGATTGATGATCAAGTTATAAATGCTCACGATCACTTAACTTATAAAGGTATGATGATGAGCGGCGTACCTAATCTAGCTTTATCTTTTGGTTATGTAAATGCGTCGTGGACTTTAAGGGCTGATCTAACATGTGAATATGTTTGCAGACTGATTAACTTAATGGATAAAAAAAATGTTTCTTGCTGTACCCCAATAGATGATCTTGATGCTTATGGAGATGATAAGCTTATAGACTTTACATCTGGATATATCAAAAGAGGTTTGCATATGATGCCCAAACAAGGAAACAAATCTCCATGGAAAAACTATCAAAATTATATTAAGGATATTTTTTCTATAAGATATATATCTATAGATGACACAAACCTTAAATTTCATAATTCAAAAGATTAATCATATTTTTTCACAAGTACATTGGCATTGAAATTGCATGTAAATTTATGTAATCAACAACAAAAAAGGAGTATTAAAATGAAAAAAATATTATTAATAACTTTCTTTCTTCCTTTTATAGCTTTCGCTGAATACGAGATTAAGGCCGGTATGATGGTTGAAGGAAAAATAGCATCTGTTAAGACCTCTGGTAAATATGCTTCATTTGAGAAATGCAAAACTTATGCTGAAAAAAGAACAAGTATCAAAGCATTCACATTTGATTCAAAAAAAGATAAGTGTACTTTGTTCAAATCAATCAGAGGAATAAAAGAGGATGCTAATTCAACCTCAGGAATGATTATAGAAGTATAAGAAATATAATAAAAAATGGTGGAGCTACGCGGGATCGAACCGCGGACCTCTTGAATGCCATTCAAGCGCTCTCCCAGCTGAGCTATAGCCCCAATCGACACGATATTGTACATGATGAATTCAGAAGATGCAGAGGAACTTAATTTGTCAGAATCAGCTTATATGACATTGACTATCGATCACGTCTTTTAAATAGGTAGTGAGAAACAAAGTATTCTTTGCCTTTGTTTAATGCAAAAAAAGCCTCACAGGATAAGAAAAAGATTCTCCACCTGTTAAACCAAATTTTTGGCTCATCATAATGTTTCTTGAATATATCTAAGATTTTTTTCTTATTTTTATAATGATTGTTTAGCCAAGCACTACAAGTTTTTGAATAGTGATTTCCATTAATATTCCATTGATTGATTATTTCTAATTCTCCCTCAAAATACTCAAAAATATCTTTACTAGGCATGATTCCACCTTGAAAAAAATATTTTGTCATCCAATCAAGATTATTTTTAACTTCATATAGATATGTTAGTTTTTTATGACAGAAGATATGAATGAATAACCTTCCATCAGATTTAAGTAAATGATAAATAGAATTAAAAATTAGCTTATAGTTTCTGAGATGTTCAAACATTTCAATTGAAACAATTCGATCAAATTTTTGATCTAATTGAAGGTTATTTACATCCATTTTAAGAGCATTGATATTTGATAGCCCTCTTTTATGTGCTTCACTTTGAATATAAGTAATTTGATCATTGGAATTACTAACTGATGTAATGTTTAAGTTTGGGAATCTTTCAGCAACATATAAAGAAAAACTACCCCATCCACACCCTAGATCAAGAACTTCATGACCGTTCTTAATATCGGCTCTATCTATATAAAGCTTAAGCATTGACTCCTCTGCATCATCAAGAGAATCTGCATTATCAAATAGTGCACAAGAGTACTTATGATTTTTTCCTAAAACATAATTAAAAAATTCAGGAGGAACTTCATAATGTTGCTCATTTGCATCATGAGTTTTTTCAGCAACAGCTCCTTTGGAAAGTTCAGTGATAATCAAGTCTTTATTATCAGCAACGCTCTGTTCATTTAGGCGCCTATTAGAGATGAATCTTGCAGCTATTTTTATTAAGGCATCAGGAATAAAGCCTGATTCTGCTAATGATAAAAGAAATCTTGTCATATCTTATTAAGCTAACATAGAAAAACAAGTATGAAAATAAAATTTATAGTTGAATAAAACTCAGAATTTTTTTACCCAGTAATTATTCAAAATACTCATTTACATTTAAATAATACTTTTTAAGTAAATTTATTATTATTTAAGAAAGATTACCTCTCCTGGAATAAGAGTTTTAAAATTATCAATTCCATTGATCTTTGCTGCATCAATTAGCCTTTCTCGAGGCTCAAGAGTATCTTCAGCAGTTAAAGTAAAAGTACCCCAATGCATTCCAAAACTATATTCAGCATCCAAATCTTGCATTATTTTAATTGCATCTTCTGGGTTTACATGACTTTCTGACATAAACCATTCTGGATCATATGCACCAATAGGCAGCAGAGCATATTTTGGTGACCCTAATTTTTTTTTAGTTTGAATAAAATCTTGTGAGTATCCAGTATCACCAGCATGATATAAGGAATAATCACTAGTCATTATGTGCCAGCCGCCCCACAAACTTTCATTTCTATCGAATAATCCTCTTGCTGACCAATGCTTTACTGGTGTGAAAGTAAATATAAAATCCTCTATAGATATTTCTTGCCACCAATTAAATTCATTAACATTAGTAATTTTTCTTTTTTTAAAAATATCTAGGTCCCCTTCTGGAATTAAAAATATAACCTCAGGAAACTTTTCAGAGATTTTTTTTAAAGATCTAATATCAAGGTGATCATAATGATTATGACTAATTGTAACCACATCAATTGTGGGAAGATCATTTATCATTAAACTCGGTGGAATTAATCTTTTAGGGCCAAGTCTTTTGAATGGAGATGCTCTTTCAGAAAATACTGGATCGGTAAGTGTAGTTAATCCATTTTTTTTAATTAAAAATGTAGAGTGACCAATCCATATCAGATAATTATCATCATTATGAAGATCAATATTTTTCCACTCTTCAGATAAATCAATGCTTGCTAAAATTGGTTTTGACTGATTTCTTTGCCATCTAATTAAATCCTTGATGGATTTATCTATAGCTTCTCCGTCTGTATTTTTATATTTTGCATAAACAGTTTCTGAAAATATTAAAAAAATTAATAGAAAGTATTTATACATTTTCTGAAAGCTTAAGATTTTTTGATTCTAAATTTTATATATATATTCATTAAAATAATTATGAATTTTGAAAAATAAGCGAATATAGTTCTGAGAAATTTTACTTTAAAGGTTTTAATGTTCAATTTTAAATATAGTTTTAATTGTAATATTTTAATCTATAAATAAAAAAAGGCCGGATAATCCGGCCTTTTAATCTTAAAAAGATATTTTAGAACTTAATGTTCCATTTGACGTATGTAATTAAACCTGAATTACCATAAAGGTCTAAGTAGGTTTCATAATTATTATTACGTCCTGGTAAAGGATCATTATCCTCAACATTAAACATTCCATATGTAACAACACCATAATTACCTAGGTCAGCTCTAATCTGAAGATCAAGAGCACTGTAATCATCTTGTATGTCACCATCTTTTACAATTCCGCCTGTTGGGTTACCTTGTGCATCTGTTTCAGCATCAGATGAGAGATAGTAATCTCCTCCGATAGTTCTCTGAGTTAATGCAACGCTATATGCATCCCAAGCATAACCAACTGTGATGTTATTTCTCATTTCAGGTTGACCTGAGAAACCAACATTGTTAGTTGTTTGGTTACTACCTGTGAATGAATCAGTATTGTATTCATCCATTGAAGTGTAATCTACCTGAACAGACATGGTACCAGGACCAACATCTCTCATATAACCTACAAATAAGTCATAACCAATAACTTCAATTTCACCAACGTTTGTGAAACCTGCACCAACATAGTCTACACGACCATTAGCACAAGATCTTGTTGAATAAATTGCAGGATCATTACCTACAGTACTGTAATATGTTGCTCCAGCAGGACATGCATCACCAACTGTTCCAGTACCTACTGGATTACCAGCAGCACTTCCATCTGAACCAACTCCATCTGAATCATAAAAATTAACAGTGTTAGATAATGCTGAACCACCAACATACTCATTCCACATTACGTCTTGAGTACTAACTGATGAAATTGCATCCATAACTGTAATTTCATAATAATCAAATCTGACTGTTAATCCATCTAGTGCATCAACAAGCATTCCCATATCTTGCTCTACGCTCATTGTGAATCCTTCAGAAGTCTCAGGACCTAAGTTAGGATTAGCAGTTATTAATGTTGATATTTGTTTTGATGAACAATCTGCAGCAGAAACACCAGCAGCAGCACAAGCAACATAGTCAGTTGCAGTGTTAGCACTAAATGTAGTTGCTCCATATAAATCATCCATTGTAGGAGCTCTGAATCCTTCACCAGTATTGAATTTAACAACAGTACCTTCTACAGGAGTCCATAAAGCACCTAACTTAAATGAATCAGCTTCACCAACATCAGAATAATCATCTCTTCTGAATGACGCAGTAACTTCTAAATTATCCATTACTGGGAGTAAAACTTCACCAAATATTGAATCAATAGTTCTGTTTCCAAAACCTGAATTACCAGCAGAACCACCTACAAGTCCACCTTCTGAATGCTTGTCATATTCAGCTGAATATCTGTTCTCAATTTGCTCAACACCAACAAGTGCTTGAACTGATCCACCTGGTAAATCAGCAACGTTATCAAACTGAACAACGACATCTTGTTTCTCGTAGTGATTTGTGTATTCAACTAGAGTAGTTGCAGACATAGCTGCTAAACCAGCTTCTGAACCAAATGGCTCATCGTTATATAGATTAGAATCTAATCCAGCATAGTCTAGGTAATATCTACCAATATCAGTACCATAAAATTTGTTGTACTGGGTACCAGCAACAACTTCTATGTTGTCGTTAACTCTGTAAGTCAATTCGAACACTGCATCCATGCCGTTATCAACAAAGTGCATGCCACGGTTACCAATACCTGTCCATCTCCAATAGCCTTGTACTGGCTCATCGTAAGGGTTAGCAGGATCTGTAGCTAAAATTCCAGGATATCCAGCTGCTGGAGGAGCAAACCTACCAGTAGACTCGTTTCTTAGAAGATTAACTCTTGAATATAATGAAAAATCATCATTGATATTGTATTCAATGTTAGTTGTTATGCTGTCTCTAAATGTTGCAGCATCAGCAACCATAATGTCAGCCCAAGCATATCCGCACATTCCAGTTGGCTGTGCACCAGGATATGTTGGAGTAACAGTACCACCTTGACCAAATACTGCACCACCAAAATTAGGTCCCCACCATCCATCTACTGGATTGTCCATAGAACCCGGACATGTAGGTGCTGCAAAAAGATCACCTGTTACAGGATCTGCAAGGTTTTGAGAATACCAACTGATACCATAAGATTCTTGATACATGTTCACAACGCCATCACCATCAGTATCGTTGGCTCTTGCTTGTGTATACCATCTATCTTTTAGGTATATTTCATCTCTTTCATCATGCTCTACCATTACTGTTACATAACCTTTGTCATTAGTAGCACCATAAAGGAAAGAAACTGAGTTTTCTTCACCATCATCTCTATCTCTATCTCCACGTCTGAAATTGAATTCAGCTCCGTCGAAACCTTTTTTTGTAATAACATTGATAACACCAGCAATCGCATCAGATCCATAAACTGATGAAGCTCCATCAGCTAATATTTCAATTCTGTCAATTGCAACAGTAGGTATCATGTTGATGTTAGTTGCACCAGATCCACCAAGATGTGGAGAACCAGGCATTCTTCTACCATCCATTAATATTAAAGTTCTTGAAGAACCCAGTCCCCGCATACTAATAGTAGCGTTACTCATAGCGCTACTACCCGCTGTTGGGGCAGAGGATCCAAAAGAATTATATATGGATTGTCTAAGAACGTCGGCAGCTATCAAGCCAGATGAAGCGTCAATATCCTCACTTGTGATAACTGTAACTTGTGCGGCACTATTCAAAGAATCTCTTTTTATCCTAGAACCAGTTATTACAACCTCTTCTACATTTTCATCTGCAGATGCTTCTTGAGCTGCAACATTGATATTTAAAACACCAAATGAAAGCACAAGAACTGCAAATAAATAATTTTTTATTTTAAACATACAATTCCCCTGTAAGTTATTTAAATTTATGCGCATAGCATTCCGCTAAAACACGTTTATGAAGCTATTGTTTCATTGTTTTGACAATATTGCTACAGTTTTTTGTAATTAATTATATTTATATATTAGTAATTAATATAATGTGGATATAGTCAAAATTGATATAAATATGATCAAAAATACATATAAATATAATTTATCTTATACAATACTTATATCTAATATAAATAATCTTTATAAATGTTACTTAAAAACAAAAAAATCTTAATTACTGGAGTTGCTAACAAATATTCAATTGCTGCAGGAATTGCTAAATCTATGTTTAGAGAAGGTGCAGAACTTGCTTTTACCTTCCAAAATGAGAGACTTTTGAAGAATATTAAGCCAATTGCCGAAGCATGTGGCTCTGATATATTAGTTGAATGCGATGTTAGCGATGATGATTCAATTAAAAATGCGTTTTATTCTCTTAAAAAAAAGTGGAAAACCTTTGATGGTCTTGTTCATTCGATTGGTTATGCACCCTCAGACCAATTAGAAGGAAATTTTGTTGATGTTACTACTCGAGAAGGCTTTAAGATAGCTCATGATATTAGCTCTTACAGCTTTACTGCGATGGCCAAAGAGGCAAAATCAATGCTTAATGATAATTCTGCCCTTCTGACTCTTACTTACCTTGGATCAATTCAAACTATGCCTAATTACAATGTAATGGGTCTTGCAAAAGCTTCTTTAGAGGCAAACACTAGATTTCTTGCAGCCTCTTTAGGAAGTAATAATATTCGTGTAAATGCAATCTCCGCTGGTCCGATAAAAACTCTCGCTGCCTCCGGAGTTAAAAATTTCAGAAAAATGCTTAATCAACACTCTCAAAGAGCTCCATTGGGCAGAACTGTTACTTCAGAGGAGGTTGGTAATACAGCAGCATTTTTATGCTCTGATTATGCAAGTGGTATCACAGGTGAAATAACATATGTTGATGCAGGTTTTAATATTTCTGCAATGCCACTCAAAGAGACTTTTGATGATTAAAGCAGCATATGAAAAATATTTACTTCCAAAACTTTTAGATACTTGCTGCTCCACTAAACCTGTTAACTATCAAAGAAAAAAAATTGTGCCAGACGCAAGAGGAACAATTCTTGAGATAGGAATTGGTTCTGGACTCAATATCCCTTTTTATCAAAAATCAAATATTCAGAAAATTATAGGACTAGATCCCTCAGAAGAATTGTGTGAGATGGCAAAAAAATGTGCAAAAAAAAATAAAATTGATGTTAATTTTCTTATCAATAGTGCAGAAGAAATTAACCTACCCTCAAATTCAATTGATACAGTCCTTCTCACCTATACACTATGCACAATCCCTGAACCACTAGATGCTTTGGATGAAATTAAGAGGGTTTTGAAGTCTGATGGGTATATTCTGTTTTGTGAACACGGGACAGCACCGGATTTAAATGTTCAAAAATGGCAGAACAGGATAAATCCTCTTTGGGGAAAACTTTTTGGTGGGTGTAATATAAATAGAGATATTCCTAATCTCATTTTAGAATCAGGTTTAAAAATTAATAAGCTTGATCAAATGTATCTTCCAAGTACTCCGAAAATTGTTGGTTACAATTATTGGGGTAACGCCTCCTTATAAATTCATGAAAAATAGGCCCGTTGTCATTGGCATTGGTTGCATTCAACAAAAAGGCAATTTTGATGATCTTGATGAAGCTTTGATTCTGATGGACAAAGCTTTTAAAAAAGCAGTTGATGATACAACAAATAAAAAAATTATTGACTATATTGATGAGATTCAAATTCCAAAAGGTTATTGGAAATATAGAGATCCAGCAAGGTGGATTGCAAATAAGAATGGTATCAAGTCCATTGAGACAAGTGTTTCAAAAATTGGAATACTTCAACAAAGTCTTATTAATTCTGTTTGTAACAAGATAAACGTTGGAGAAATTAGTGCCGGAGTAATTCTTGGTGGAGAATCAAGATATAAGATGCTAAAAGCTTCAATAGAAAACAAAAAATATAAAGAATCAGAATTAACCATCAATCCAGATAGATACATAAAGGCACCGAGTGATCTTAATCTTGATATAGAAAAAAAAGAACTTGGTGAAATGGCAGTAGGATATTATGCGATACTTGAAAGTGCATTTAGAGCAAAAACAAAAAAAACTTTATCTGAACAGAGTGAATTCATAGCAAACCTTTACTCACATTTTTCAAAGATTGCATCGAATAATGAATTCGGCTGGATTGATGAACCATTACAAAAGGAAGAGATTAAAAAAGAGAGCGATAAAAATATTCTTCAAGCCTTTCCATATTATAAAAATCATTGTACAAGTTGGAACGTAAATCAATCATGTGCACTAATAATATGTTCAGAATCTATAGCGGATAAGCTAAATATACCAATAAATAAAAGAGTCTATCCATTATCTTCAACTGAAAATAACCATATGATTCCTGCACTTCAGAGACAAAACCTTACAAGATATATAGGCATGGAAAAAGCTGCAAATTTTATTATAGATATCTGTAAAAAAAATAATATCGATGTTGATTTTTATGATTTTTATAGCTGTTTTCCTGTTGCCGTTCAAATGTTTGCGGAATCACTAAATGTCAAAAACATATTCAACGTTTCAATAACTGGCGGTATGCCCTTTTGTGGAGGTCCTTTAAATAGTTTTGTTCTTCATTCAACGGCTAAAATTATTTCTGAAATAAGAAAAAAGAAAGAGTCTGCAGGTATAGTAACTGGAGTTTCTGGAATGATGACAAAACAGTCCTATGCATTATGGTCAAATAATTCATGCATTGATTTTACTCATAAAGATTTTACCGATGAAGCTCAATTAAATGATAAGCCAATTGACATTAGTGATCTTAAACACGGAGAAGGAAAGATCATTGGTTACACAATTATAAAAAACAAAAATACACCAAAAGCTATAATGTTTTTGAATACTAATGATAAAAAAAGAAAATTGATAACATCAAATGATATAAATGTTATCCATTCTATGGAGCGGGAGGAATGGGTTGGAAAAATTATCAAGTTCAAAAAAAATCAATTAGTCTGAACTGCAACTCCAGCATTTGGTCTTCTGAGGTCTGCAAACCCATAATTAATTCCATCAACTACATGAATACTTTGCGTGCTTCCAATGGTCATTTCATATTCGGTTTTATGCCCCATACTCTTGAGACGCCTTACAATATCTCTACTCACTGCCCTCTCGTGCTCAAGTCCTTCGTATGGCCAATCTTTATGAATTCTTGGAAGCATTGTCGCTTCACCTATATCTAATTCAAAATCAATGACACCTGTAATAACTCTTAAAATTGCAGCAGGAATATCAGATCCACCAGGAGAACCTGTTATTAAAAATAAGTCATTGTTTTCATCAAATACTATTGTAGGGGCCATCGTACTCATTGGTTTTTTACCTGGTTCAAACCTGTTACCAGGACTTGCTCCTCTGCTGATATCACCTTTATTGCCATATCTATATGCAAAATTATTCATCTGACTATTCATTAAGATTCCTGTATCTGGAATCGTTACTCCTGAACCAAAAGAAAGGCCTAGAGTATAAGTATTCGAAACAGCGTTTCCATCTTTATCAATAATTGAATAATGAGTTGTATCTTTGCTCTCTTTTCTTGGTTTATATGCAATTACATCTTCTACTGTGCTGGATTTATTAGAATCGATTGAGCTTATTAATTCTTTTATTCTTTCTATTGAAAGAAGTTCAGTTATTGGAACGTCAAAGTACTCTGGATCTCCAACATAATGAGATCTGTTGTTGTGCCCTCTTCTTAACGCTTCTGCAAGAAAATGATATGTTTTGGTAGAGTCATTTTTATATTTTTTAATATCAATATTATTAAGAATCCCTAAAGCTGTTAGTAAAGTAATTCCACCACCTGAAGGAGGAGCAGCAGTATAGACTTTATGACCTTTATAATTGATGGCAATCGGCATTCTAAAAAAAGATTTGTAATTTTTTAGATCTTCATGAGTAATTAACCCATTATTTTTTTCCATTGCACTTACAATCTTGTCTGCGATGACTCCCTCATAAAATCCTTTTATTCCATTTTTTGATATTTCTTTAAATGTATTTGCCAAATCAGGTCTTTTCATAACAGAGAATTCTTTTAAGGGTTCGTCATTATCAAAGAATATAGAATATGATTCGTTATCATTCCTTAACTGAGGTGTTACCTCAATAACATAATTCAAATCGCTTGTAACAGACACTCCATTTTCCGCTTGTTCGATAACTGGCTTCATTATTTCTTGAAGTTCTAGTCTGCCAAAATTTTTATGCGCTTCTAATAACCCATATACTGTTCCAGGTACAGCTGAAGCTAAATATGTGTAATCAACTCTTTCCCATAATTTAGAATTTCGATCAGGAATTTGTTTAGTGCCAAGTAATTTTTCAATTGAAGAGTTTCTGGGAGATTTACTTCTATAATCTATATAAAATATTTCATCTCTTTCTTTTAAATAAATTAACATAAATCCACCGCCACCAAGATTACCTGCTCTTGGAAGAGTGGTTGCAAGAGAAAATCCAACTGCTACTGCTGCATCAACAGCATTTCCTCCCATATCTAAAATTTTTATACCAATATCTGATGAAAGAGCATTCTGACTCACAACCATCCCGTTCAAGCTTTTGGTAGGATGAAATGGATGAGGATAATCAATATAGTCTGTACTATTTAAGTAAGAAACAAATAAAGCTGTAATTAATATTTTTCTCAAAACTTAAAAAATTAATGGGGCAAAATAATATGCAAATATTGTCACAACTAGTATGCCAATTATATTTAGCGCAAATCCAGCTCTCATCATTGTTGCAATAGTAAACTTATTTGATCCATAAACAATAGCATTTGGTGGAGTTGCAACTGGAAGCATAAATGCACAACTTGCTGCAAGGCAAACCGGGACTGTTAATGAAACAGGCAAAACACCAATTGCAATTGCTAGAGCTCCAAAAACAGGTAAAAAAGTTGTTGTAGTAGTCACGTTACTTGTAATTTCAGTTAAGAAAATAATTAAGGTTGCGACTGCCAAGATTAGTAATACTGGTGGAACTGAACTTAAAACCAACAGGCTATTTCCGATCCAAATTCCAAGACCACTTGAGCTTATTTGAGCAGCAAGTGATAAACCACCGCCAAATAAAATCAAAAGTCCCCATGGCAGATCTTTAGATCGCTCCCATTGAAGTAAATCACCTTTTTTTGATGCAGATGGTGTCATAAAAATTAAAATAGCTGCAATAATTGCAATTCCAGCATCAGTTAATCCGGATAAAAAATCAATCTTATTAAGCAATGTTCTGAATACCCAAGCAAAAACTGCAAAGCCAAAAATTATAGAAATTCTCTTTTCATCCTTGGAAAATTCTCCCATATTTAAAAGCATTGTTTTTAACTCTTCTCTTGCTTCAGTTGAAGCATTAAAGCTTATTGGAAATATATATTTTGTTAGAAGTGTCCATGCGCCAAAAAGCATAATTGAAGCTAATGGAACTCCTAGCATCATCCAATCAAACATTGAGATCTCAACACCATAGGTATCTTGCATGAAAGCACTAAAGACAATATTTGGAGCAGTACCAATCAACGTTGACATGCCACCAATTGTTGCTGCATATGCAATTCCAAGAAGCAAAGCAGTATCAAAATTTGATTTATCTTTCTGAGATAACCCTGGAATTGTCTCAGACATTACTCCACAAACAGCTAATCCAATAGGAAGTAACATTAAAGTTGTTGAAGTATTCATCACCCACATACTTATTAGAGCTGCAACAAGCATAAACCCGCCAACTAGCTTTCTTCCACTTGAACCAACAGAAATTATCATTTTTAAAGCAATTCTCTTATGCAATCCAGAGCTCTCAATACCAAGAGCAAGCATAAAACCTCCTAAAAAGAGATATATATTTTTATTGGCGTAAGGCAAGGCAGCATTATCAAAAGTTGTAACTCCCAAAAGTGGAAAAAGTGCTAATGGTAATAGTGCTGTTATTGCAACTGGAACTGTTTCTGTGGCCCACCAAATAGCCATCAGGACTGCAACAGCAGCAACATCCCATCCTATATCACTCAGACCAGTTGGCGATGGAGAAAACTGCATGAAAAGAAATATTATTATTCCTATGGAAAATCCCTTCTTTTTGTATGCAGCCATTAAATTATTATAGAGTAAAAAAAAGGGAGTTTTACAACTCCCTTTTTTAATTTAAAGATTTTAGAAATCCATTCTAAGATCAAGATAGTAATGTCTGCCTTCATCTCTGTGTATATCAGAGTAGAAACCAAAGAAACCATCTGCTAATGGAGCTCTCTCATCAGCAATATTTCTTACCATTAATCTTAATCTTGCATCATTCCCATTAAGTGTGAACTTCTTGTAGACACTTAAATTGGCAGTAGTCATTGATGGAATTTCATATACCTGACCATCATCACTTTTAACACCATTATCAAGCAGCTCTCCGACTCTCAAAGCTGAAAGTGATGCACCCCAATCTCCATTTCTGTAGTTTACTCTCAAAGTATCTTTACGATCTGTTCCAACATTTTCATTGTTTCTTAAATCGCCAAAACCCTCAATAGATGTATAAGGAGGAAGTGTGCCATCTGCAACTGCAGCTGCAACAGCTTGATATTTTGCACTTGGTGTTTGTTCAAACTTATCAGTCATAGAAGTTTGTAAAGTAACACTGAAATCACCAATAGATGTTTCAAAATCATAATAAACTGCTATATCAGTTCCCTCTACAGTTCTAAGAGCTAAGTTCTGATAAGGCTCAGTTATAGTGTCTTGCTGACCAGCTGGACAAATACCAGCATTAAAGAAGTCATCATCATAAGATGCAGTAGGATCAGCATCTCTTAATACATATGAACCATCTAGTGCATATTTACCAAATTGATTATTAAGCACGTTTTTGCCTTCACAAAAAGCAAGCATTTCAGCAACAGTTGTTGCACCACCAATCCCTTGTTGTATTCTTAAAAGAAGATCATAAACACTTGAGTTATTTCTTCCAAAAAGACCAATGGTGTTGTCTTTTTCAATACTCCATGAATCAACTGTGACTGTGAGCGAATCATTTGGAGTAATCACAACACCAAATGTAGCATTATCAGACTCCTCAGGTAATAGATCAGGATTACCTAATCTAAAATGAAGTGTATTTGAAATAGTGTAATCATTTGCAAATCCACTGCCTGATGGAGGTCTCACATCGTTATTATTTTTATAAATTCTATATTCTTGAACAGCATCATTTCTTGTACCAGTTCTTGTTACAAAAGGCTGATTAATTTGAAGAATATTAGGTGATCTAAATGCTGTTGAGAAAGACGCTCTCAACTTTACCAAATCATTTACAACATATCCAAGAGCTATTCTTCCAACAGTAGTTGCTTCAGTGTCAGAAAAGTCTTCATTTCTAATAGCAATTTGTGCATCCATTTTTTCTGTAACTGGAACAATCATCTCCATGAAGGCTGATTGGACCCTTTTGACTCCATAAACATCAACTGTTGGACTTGAACCAAGCACACCAGATGTAAATGGATGTGATCTTGTTGGGCTTGTTACACCACAACAATCCTGATTTTGTATTGTTCCATCTAAATATGGATCCCTGTCATCGGTATATGTTTCTTTTCTTCTTTCAAAACCTATTAACATACCAACTGGGCCAGCAGGTAAATTAAATACTTCATCATTACTAATCTTAAAGTCAATCATGTCAAGAGTTGATTTATCTCTTCTGTATATGGTTGTCAGAATATTATCACCATTATTGGTATCCCAATTAGTATCAAAAATATTAAAAGCATCTGATGTGGTTGCTACCGCGCCATAGAACTGCTCGTACAAGGCTTCATATGTAATTCTGTTTCCAGCAGCATCTACACTTTTAGCATCTGCATTAACTATTGCAGTTTCCCAGTCCCAACCACTATTAGTTGTTCCTCTTAAGCCAATAAGAAATCTTGTGCTACTTTTATCAACACTTATTTCTCTGTTTAAGTTAAATGGTCTCCAGCCATCGATAGCAACAGATTTATCTGTTGGAAATCCAATACTTTCAGGTAATTGTGAGAACCAGTAATAGTTTCCAGGAATTGAGAACATACCTGATTTAAAACTACCAGCAGAAATGTATCTAAATGAATCAGATTGGTAGTATCCCATTTCACTGAACAACTCAACTCCATTTTCAAATTCATGATTTGTAAATACAAAAACTTGAGAACGTTGCATTTCACCACGATAATCACCCATACCTCTTTGATTTGATCTGTTATCTCCTAAATCGGTATTAAACATACATGTACCAAAGCCTGTATTGACTGCTCCCGGAAGTGCACAAAGAGCCGCACCACCCCTTGGGTCTGAAGCATCAGCTAATTCAGTCTCACCATCTTTAACTGCTACCCATGGAAAATCACCATTATATTTACTATTTAAATCTAATTGGAACCAACCATAAGTACTAGTGTTACGCATTGCGGATACATTAAATGGGGAATCGTCAGGAAGGTAACGCCTATAATCTTGGCTATACCAACGTTCGTCTTCACTAGCTTTAATTCGACCCCGGTCTCTATATCTAGCAAATACTGATATGTTTGTAGCTCCATCGTTAAAAGCTTTACCAAACTTGTAACTTAAATCTGTGTTCGTTGCATCAAAGTGCTCATAACCAGTAACTCTTACTGAAAGGCTAGACCCTTCATAATCAGTTTCCAAAACATTATTCACAACACCAGCAACAGCGTCAGCACCATATATAGCTGAGGCACCATCCCTTAAAATTTCAAGTCTATCCAAACCATTTGTTGGAATTAAATTCGTATTAACAGTGACGGTTGGAACAAAATCACCACCAATGAATTCAGTTTGATATCCAGCATTGTTAACCATCCTTCTACCATTTAACAATGTAAGAGTATTACCAACACCCATATTTCTTAAATTGTATGCACCTGTATCACCTCTACCGGCATTGACACCACCAGAAGCTTGCTCCTGCTCGTTAAAGAAATTTAGACCTTGTTCAACAACATTTTCAATTAATTCATCACCGTCACTAACACCAAGAGCTTCAATATCATCAGCTGAAAGAACTGTAACTGGTAGTGCATCGGTAATTGATGCTCCTTTAATTTGTGAACCAACGACAACAACTTCTTCAACTTCAGAATCAGAATCATCGCTCTCTTGAGCTACCACAGCGAGAGGCAGCAACAAAACAAGTGAAAATAAATATTTTAAGTTTTTCATAGTATCCCCTTTAAAAAACGCGTTTTAATGACTTATTATAGGCATTTGGATCTTTATCTGTCTACTTTTGTTAATATTTTTTAATTTCAAAAAATGTTAAATTTTAGCTTTTTTTGTCTAAAAGCTTATCCATCCTTTCTAACACAGTTTTTTTTGAGAAAAAAGTTAACGTAAGTCCAAGACCTGGTGATTTTGTTGAACCAGTTAACGCAATTCTTATTGGCTGGTTAACTGCTGGCGTTGATAGTTTATTTTCTGCTTGAAAATTAGTTAACGAACTTTCAATTGAATCTAAATTCCAATCGTTTATGCCATCAATTAAGTCTCTTAATTGCATTAACAGATTTTTATCAGAAATAAACTTATCAATAGCTTTTTCATCATACTCATTAATGTCTTGATAGTATGGAATCAAAGACTGAGCAATTCCTGATAAAGTGTCACTGGAGGTTCTCATTGCTTCAATTAGACTGTCAACATTTGAGTGACTTTCCATATCAATGTTTATTTTGTTTAAAAAGGGTTCTAAGTTTTTCTTAAACTGGTTTAATGTGAGATTTGCGAGGTGTTGCGAATTTAGCCAGTCTAACTTGGATATATCAAAAATTGCTCCAGCTTTTTGAACATCTTTTATATTAAATTCTTTAATTAAATCTGTAAGATAAAAAACTTCATTATTACCCTGGGACCAGCCCAATCTTGCTAAGGCATTTATAATTGCAGAGTCCAAATATCCTTTTTCACGATATTCTTCAAGACTAGTTGCCGCATTCCTTTTTGATAATCTTTTTTTATCTGTACCTAATACTAGTGGTAAGTGTGCATATTCTAACTCGGGGTAACCCAAAGCATTTTGAATATGAATTTGCCTGGGCGTATTACTGATGTGATCCTCACCCCGAATCACAGTAGTAATTTTTTGCTCAAAATCATCAACAACATTACATAAATGATAAGTTGGTGTTCCATCACTTCTCAATAAAATAAGATCATCTAACTCATTATTGTTAAATTTTATTTCACCTCTTATAAGATCTTTTACAACTATCTCACCACTTTCGGGAGTTGCCAATCTTAATACTGTTTTATCTGTTTTAGGTAGTCCAAGATTTCTGCTTCTTCCATCATACATAGGTTTTTTACCTGCCTCAGTTTGTTCTTTTCTCATCAGCTCAAGATCTTCAGGGCTACAATCACACCAATATGCTTTACCAGATTCAATAATCTTTTCAGCGGCCTTTACATATATTTCATTCCTTTCAGATTGATTTATTGGATCTTCATCAGGTGCAAGTCCAATCGATGATAAATTATCCAAAATATTTTTTTCAAATTCTTTTGTTGATCGTTCTCTGTCGGTATCTTCAATTCTAATTAAAAATTTTCCATTATTTTGTTTTGAGTATACATAGTTAAATAAAGCTGTTCTTAGGCCTCCAATATGGAGTGTCCCTGTGGGGCTTGGTGCAAATCTTGTAATTACAGGTTTCACTAAAATTTACTCCATAAAGTTTTAATAGAATATTTTTTTTCAATCTCATTAATTCTTTTACTGTGATTTTTTAAATCTGCTTTGGACGCATTAATTCTAGGAAGATCATTAATTTTTTCAATTACCTGTTTGTCGGAGTTTTCATTATTCATTGATAAAGAACCTCCATTTGATACAAATTCAAATTTACTTTGACCACCTGTAAGCTGCATATATACATCTGCCAAAATATTCGCATCTAATAGAGCACCATGGAAAGTTCTATCATAGCCAGAAATGTTAAAACGTGTAGCAAGAGCATCCAGAGAGTTTCTTTGACCTGGAAATTTATCTCTAGCTATTAACAATGAATCTTCTACTTCACAAATATCTTCTAATTTTGGATAACTTACAGAGGCAAGTTTTAATTCATTATTTAAAAACCCCAAATCGAATGGTGCATTGTGAATTACTAAAGTTGAGCCCTCTACAAAATTAATAAACTCCTCTGCTATTTCATCAAAAAAAGGTTTATCTTCTAGATCAGAGTTTATGATTCCATGAACTTTGGTTGCTTCTTCATCTATCAATCTAGATGGATTTAAATAACTATGGAAATGTTCCTCAGTTTTTTTTCGATCATTTAGCAGAACGGCACCCAGTTCAATTACTCTGTGGCCCTGATTTACCTCTAAACCTGTGGTTTCTGTGTCTAAAACAATATATCTTTTTGCCATAATTTATAGATTGTCTATTCCTTTATTAGCAAGAGCATCTGCAGTTTCATTTTTTTCGTGACCGGAATGCCCTTTGACCCAATTCCATTTTACATTATGTTTTATTGTTAATTGATCAAGCTTAATCCAAAGATCTTTATTTTTTACATCTTTTTTAGATGCACTTTTCCAGTTATTTTTTTTCCATTTTTCTATCCATAAAGTAATACCATTCATAACATATTTCGAGTCGGTAGTTATAACAACCTCGCAAGGCTCCTTTAGCATGCTCAATCCTTCAATAGCTGCTTGAAGTTCCATTTGATTGTTGGTTGTATCCCTCATACCACCAAAAATTTCTTTTGAAAAATTTTCGTATTCAATTAATGCGCCCCAGCCTCCATCTCCTGGATTGCCTCTACATGCACCATCTGTATAAATATTTACTGTTTTCATAAATTTAAATTAGAATTCGTATATGTTATCTGTCAAACCTATAAAAGCCTATCAAGATAATTATATTTGGTTAGTATCAACTAATGAAGGGTCAATAGTTGTCGATCCTGGTGAATCTAAAAAAATATTGAATTTAATTGATAACAATGAGATAGATTTGAAAGGCGTTTTAATTACTCATCATCATTTTGATCATACAAACGGACTTTCTGATTTATTAGATAAAAGAGGTTTGGAAGTATATGGTCCTAAAAATAATGTGAATGGTATTAATAACATAGTCAAAAATAATGATAAGTTTACAGTTATTGGTATTGATTTTGAGGTCATAGAGATTCCAGGTCATACATTAGATCATATAGCTTTTTATTCATTTAATAGTGGAGAACCAATTCTTTTTTGTGGTGATACTTTATTTTCAGGTGGTTGTGGCAGAGTGTTTGAAGGAACTTTTGATCAAATGTATATTGCACTAAAAAAAATATCTAAATATCCCAAAGAAACAAAAATCTTTTGTGGACATGAGTATACTTTGTCAAATTTAAAATTTGCCCTAGCCGTTGATGAAAATAATGAAGACCTGATAAAAGAATATGACAATATAAAAAATATAGTTGATTCAGGCAATCCATCTCTTCCAACAATTTTAGAAAAAGAACTTAAGATAAATCCCTTTTTGAGATGTGATAATCATCACGTTAAAAATAAAATTGTTTCTAAATTTAATACCTCAGATGATGAATTTGAGGTTTTTTGTGCTTTAAGACAATGGAAAGACAACTTCTAACAGTTTTTTTTATAGTTATTTCAGTAGTAGGGTGCCAACAAACTCCAACTACTATCAAAGGTATTCCTAATGAAATATCTAAAAATACTTCATATGATTTAGTTGAAAAGAAAGATTCTTACGTAAATATTTGGGAATATCTTCAAGTAAATAACAAAATTAAACAGAGCAATTATCTCGACGAACAAATTTTGTCTTATATGAATAATCATCTTAGAGATATAGATAAATTTGAAGCATACCTTAATGATTCATATTATTTTCTATATTTTGTAATTAAAGAGTTAGAGAAAAATAACCTACCAATTGAATTATCAATTCTTCCATACATTGAAAGTAATTATGATCCATTTTCTATTTCTCCATCTGGAGCAGTTGGCATGTGGCAGTTTATGCCAAGAACAGGCAGGCTATATGAATTAAATAAATCATGGTGGAATGAAGATAGGCATGATCCTTTTAAATCTACAGAGGCAGCTATTGGATATTTAAAATATTTATACCAAAGATTTGATGGAGATATCTATCTCTCCATTGCAGCATATAATGCAGGACCATCTCTTGTTGACAAAAGGATTAACCAAAATAAAAGAAAAGGAGAAGATATTGATTTTTGGTCACTAAATCTTCCGACTCAAACAAAAAATTATGTACCAAAATATATAGCTTTAAGAGAGTTAATTTTGAATCCTGAAAAATATGGAATAACATTGCCAAATATACCCTATGATAGTGTTGTTCAAAAAATAATCATACCTGGTCAGGTTGAAATTTTAGCTCTGAGTGAATATTTAGAAATTAAACCAGAACTCTTATACAAATTAAATGCAGGTTATACAAAATGGGCTTCTGCACCAAAAGATGAGAGTATTTTTTTTATTCCTAAAGAAAAATATTTTTTATTTTTAAGTGAAAAAAATCCTTTTAATAAAACTAATGACATCAATTGGATATCACATACAGTCAACAAAGGTGATAATCTTTGGGATCTAGCAATAAAATACGATACTGAAGTTGATGTTATAAAAGAGGTCAATTATCTCAATAATGATCTACTATCAATAAATGATAATTTACTTATACCTCTTGGTAAAACTAAGTCAAATAACTTTATTCCCTATGAGATGTATATTGTTTCTGAGGGAGATACCCTATGGAGTATTGCTAAAAAATATAATTTAAATGTTAATAATTTAGCTAGAATGAATTCACTCAATAAAAATGAGTATCTTCAGCTTGGTCAACAACTATCAATTGGAAACAAAAATATATATAGAAATATGGAATCAAAAAAAAGGACTATTCTCTATTCAGTAAAACAGGGAGACAACCTTTTTAAAATATCAGAACTATTTGATGTAACAATTAGTAGTATTGAAGAAATAAATAAATTTAGTAATCCCACCCTGATGCCAGGCCAAATTATTAAGATTGCCATACGAGCATTTTAATTTTCAGATGTCTTTGGATCTAATGCATCTCTTAGACCATCTCCAAAAAAATTAAGTGCAAATAGAGTAATAGTAAAAGTAATCCCAGGATATATAAGAAGCCAACTATATTCCTCCATAGATTCAACGCCGTCTTTAATTAAGGTACCCCAACTACTCATAGGTGGCTGAATGCCTAAACCTAGAAAGCTCAAAAAACCCTCCAATAACATAACTTGAGGAATTGTTAATGTTGCATACACTGCTATGGGTCCTAATATGTTTGGAAGTAAATGCCTTCTGAACATTTGTAAATTAGAGACTCCCATAGCTTGAGCAGCCATAACAAATTCTTGATTTTTAAGACCAATGACTTGACCTCTTACTATTCTTGCCATTGTTAACCATTCGACTGCTCCAATAGCTCCAAATAATAACCATAAATTTCTTCCAAAAATAACCATTAATAAAATTATGAAAATTATGAATGGGAGCCCATAAAGAATATCAACAATTCTCATCATTATTGAATCAACCCTTCCACCAATATATCCAGCTACTATTCCCCATGAAACACCAATGACAAGGGCTACTCCTGTCGCTACGAATCCAACCAAAAGCGAGATTCGAGCACCATAAAGTATTCTACTTAAAAGATCTCTACCAAGAATATCTGTGCCTAGAAGATGTTCAGAAGATGGAGGGCTAGCTCCTAAATTTAGATCTTGGTAAGAATATGAATATGGAGCAATAATAGGAGCTAAAGCAGCTGAAAAAATCAACAGTATTAGAATAAAACCGCCAAACATGGCAGCCTTATTTTTTGACAATCTATATAGAGCATCTGACCATAAAGAATTGTTATTCATGATGCATCTCTTGATCTAGGATTTAACCATAACGCTGCCAGATCCGACATTAAATTAAAAAATATAATCATCGCAGAAAAAAAGATCGTTGTTCCTAGAATCATTGTATAGTCTCTATTAAAAGCAGCTTCGACATAAAACCTTCCAAGGCCAGGTATTTGAAATATTGTTTCTACAACGAATGATCCTGCAAGAAGTCCTGCTATTGCAGGACCTAAAAATGAAATAACTGGTATTAACCCTCCCTGCATTGCGTGCTTAATGACAACCATCCTTTCTGTTAATCCTTTTGCTCTTGCTGTTCTAATAAAATCTTGATTTAAAATTTCTAGCATTCCTCCTCTACTTAATCTTGCTATATACGCTGCATAAGCAAACCCCAAAGTTAAGGATGGCAAAATTTTATCCCCTGGTAATTGATCCCAACCTGATACAGGTAAGACTTCAAGATTAATACCAAAAATCAAAACTAAAAGCGGTCCCATTAAAAAAGTTGGTACGCAAATTCCTATCATTGCTATTGCCATTGGAATAAAATCAAGAAAGGTGTTTCTCTTTAAAGCAGCCAGAACACCAGAAAATATACCCATTAAAAGAGCTATCAAAATAGCATAAAATGCTAACTCAAAAGTTACAGGCAACCCAGTCGCAATCATTTCAGTTACAGATCTTCCAGGAAATCTAAATGATGGGCCCAGATCTCCTTGTAACAGACCACCCATATAGTCAAGATATTGCTCCCAATTGGAAGCATCTAAATTATATGCTTCATTTAAGTTTTTAAGAACTTGAGGAGAGACTGCCCTATCGGCATCAAAAGGACCTCCAGGTGCAATTTTAATCAGAAAAAATGTAATGCTAGCTACAGCAAATAAAACAGGTATTGCAATTAAAATTCTTTTAATAAAAATCGCTAGCATGCGAAATCAATCTCTTTCAAGATAAATAAATTTTGGGTGGTGATGGTCTAAAATATGAGGATTAAAGCCTTTAACATCAGGTGAAAGTTGATACGATCTTACGTAGGTATATAAAGGAATTATTGGCATATTATCAATTAAAATTTCTTCAGCTTTATAGAGCATTTCATATCTTTCAGATTGATTGTTTATTGTGTTAGCCTTTTCGACCAGCTCATCGTACTCTTTATTTTCCCAGCCTGTTTTATTATTTCCTCTGTTTGGCCTCATCAAATCTAAAAATGTATTTGGATCCTCATAGTCGCCAATCCATCCAGCTCTTGATATTTGAAAGTCTCCAATCATCTCTCTATTCAAATATACTTTCCAGTCTTGATTAACTAATTCTATTTCAATACCAAGGTTTACTTGCCACATTTGTTGGATTGCTAAGGCAATCTTTCTATGATCCTCATTGGTATTAAATAATATTTCTAACTTTGGAAAGGGATTTTCATCAGAGTATCCTGCATCTTCAAGCAATGATTTAGCAAGCTCAGGATCAAAAGGTATTTGAGTTTTTGGTTCGTAGCCATTCGATCCTGGTGGAGTAAAAGAATAAGCTGGTATTTGACCACATTTAGTTACTTTATCGACCAGTAATTCTCTGTCTATAGAATATGCTAAAGCTTTTCTTACTCTTACATCTTTTAGTGCCTCATGATTTGTATTTATTCTATAAAAGTAAGTTCCCATATAAGGATCTATTCTTAAATTTGGGTTCTCCTCAATATATATTGGACATTTTTGTGATGGTAACGTACTAGTTAAATGAAGTTGACCTGCCCTAAACATTCTATCTTCAGTCATTACATTTGATACAGGATAGTAATGAATTTCATTTAGTTTAACTATTGAAGCATCATAATAATAAGGATTTTTTTCAACAACAATTTTATTATTTAGCTCCCAAGACTTGAGTTGGAATGGTCCATTGCAAACAAAATTTCCTGGCCTTGTCCACTCTCCATTTCTATCATCAATATCTCCATATTTTAGAACAGTTTCTTTATGAACCGGCCATGTGCTGTAATGACTTAGCAATCCAAGGAAAAATGGAGTCGGGTTTTTAAGATTAACTTTTAAAGTCTTTTGATCAATGGCTTTCACACCAACCTCACTAAAATCATTAGTTAATCCATTATGATATTCATATGCACCGACTAAATAATAAAGCATATCGGGATATTGTGAACCTAAGCTTGCTGTAAGAATTCTTTTCCATGACCACACAAAATCATTTGCAGTGACTGGATCACCATTAGACCATCTGGCATTTTCATTTATATTAAATATGTACTCTTTGCCATCTTCGCTAACAGACCAAGACTCCGCAGTTCCTGCCATATATCCATTCATGTCATCTGGGTTTGGATTGGGTATTGTTAATCCTTCACATAGACTTATTAAAATATGATGTTCTGGAACACCAGTAACAATATGTGGATCGATTCCTTGAGGTTCTGAACCATTTCCGTGATGATATATTTGTTTTTCAAGTCCCGAGTCAACGGGTGTAATGTTCTCTGAACATCCATAAACGAATGCAAAAATTATCAAAAAAGATAGTGTTCTTAAAATCATAAGCAAAGTCCTTAAAATATTAAATTATTTAAATTAACTCTAGCACTTTCAAAAATATCATTATTTACAATTTGATTCATTCTCGTAACAAAGATTTCTTCGCTAAATGTATTGTACTCTTCAATAATGTTTTGAATATCTGTCTCTAATGGCTGATTAAATTTTTTTATAGTAACAATGTATTTATCTCCATTTGAAGCATCTTCACTAATAATAGTATCAGCTTGATTAATAAATACCTTATTTAAAACTTCTCTGGGTAAAAGAGATGAGTATCTTTTTACATCAACAAAAGAATCGCTTTCAACATAATTATAAGCATCTATAAATTTATTTTTTTCATCATCGTTTGAAAATGATTGAATTTCAGTTGCTAATAGATTCATTTTTTCTTTAGCCTTTGAATTTGTAATCATGTTAATTACAGAGTCTTTTATGCTTTCAAGGCTTTGTAATTGAGGTTCGATTAATTTATCGAGAGCCATAATAATAATTCTGTCTCCTAAATCAACGCTAAATGGTTCGCCAATGATTGTATTAGGCGAAAATAAGTAATCTTTAATTGCTTGGTTATTCGATTCAAAATCAAAATTATTTTTTGTATAAAGATCTGATGTATAAACAGTTTTTGATGAAGCTATTGAAATCTGATCAAATGAGTCATTATTAAAAATCATATCCTCAAGTTTAGTAAATTCATCAAGCATTAATGCATACGATTCTGTTTCAATTAATTCTGCTAAAAGGTTATCTTTAACTTCATCAGCTGATAATGGTTTAGAAAGATTCTTTTCTGTAATTTTTAGTATGTGAAAAGTGTCTTCGAGTTCAACAATCTTACTTACTTCATTGAGTTCAAGATCTTTGATTGCCTCATCAAATTCAATTGGAAAAATATCTTTATCAAAATATTCTAAATCGCCACCAATATCACTTGTCACAATGTCCTCGCTGTAAACGCTAGCTAATTCGGAAAAATTTTCGCCATTTTTTATAAGTTCTTCAATTTTATTTATGGAGTCAAACGCGTCTTCGCGTGTCTCATAATTATTTTTATCAATCATAATATGAGAAATTCTAGTTTGCGCAGCATTTACAAATTCATTTAAGTAATTCTGATACCCGTCTTCAAGATATGAGTCAGGCACCTCTATGAGTTCAGAATAATTAGACTGATCTAATACAAGATATTTAAAACTTTTTTGTTCGTCAGAAAAAAATAATATTTCATTAGCTTCATAAAAACTTTTAATTTCATCCTCTGTATTTACTATTTCAGACTTTAGATTGTCAAAATTAATTTTTATGAAATCAATATTGGTAGATTTTTCTAGCAAACTTGCTAGCTGATAGAGCTCTTGATCAGTTACAAAATTTACAGCATTCAACGACGACCTATAAAGCTCTGAAGCGGATAAACCAGTCATTATTTCTATATAACTCTCCTTGGTAAAACCACTTGAATTAACTTGTGCCTCATATACATTCTCATTAAATTCCCCATCCACTTGGAACCTAGGACTTTTGATAATTTCTTTTTTTATTTTTAATTCAGTTGATTGATTTATCAACCCCATTGATTTAGCTCCAGAATATAAAACTTTTTGAATTATTAATTCTTGTTTAATTGCATCAGCTTTAAATTCTTCATCAAGCATATCAAAATCAAATTCCTCTCCATAAACGCTTTTAAATTTTTGAACGGTACTATTTGAGGCTATTTGTAGATCAATCTCTTTAACATCTTCACCATTTATATTTCCAAATGATGAATTAAAAGTGGTTCCTAGGGAAGACGTTCCTAAAAAAACAAATGGTAGTGCACACACAAGAACAACTATTAAAAGCCGCGGGCCTGTCAAAAAATTTCTAAGAGATTCCATCATTATGGCGATATTATAGAATAAAAAAAGGGTGCATAAGCACCCTTTTTAAAAGAAAAACTATTAAGCAGGATTACCGGCTTTTACCGCATCCTTAAGTGCTTTACCAGCCTTAAAGCCTGGTACATTTGAAGCTGAAATATGCATTGAAGCTCCTGTTTGAGGATTTCTACCCTCTCTAGCAGCTCTATGACGAACTGAAAATGTTCCAAATCCAACTAAAGCTACTGAATCCCCATTACTTAAAGCTCCTGAAATACCATCTAATACAGCATCAACTGCATTAGAAGCTTGAGCTTTAGACATATCAGCACTACTTGCAACTGCATCAACTAAATCTGATTTATTCATATTTAAATACTCCTCTGTGAATTTATTTATTAAATACACCTCTATGAAAAGCTTTTTAAGGCTAAAAGTCAAGCAATTAAAGGGTTTTAGTGCGCAGGCTCATTAATAGCTTTTCTTGGAGTTTTGTTTTTTTGTTGCCTAATTTTCTTTGATATTGGTGTTGGTTCGTCAACAAGAGCAGATGAGATAACTTCATCAATCCACTCAACTGGAATAATATTTAATGATTTTGTAATTTGCTTAGGAATTTCTTGCAGATCAGGCTCATTATCTTTTGGAATAATAACATTTTTAATTCCACCTCGTTTTGCAGCAAGAAGCTTTTCTTTTAGTCCGCCAATTTTTAAAATTTGTCCCCTCAAAGTTATTTCGCCTGTCATAGCTGTATCTGCTCTTACAGGAATTCCTGTGAAGATAGAAATTAATGAAATTGCCATTGCGCCTCCAGCACTTGGGCCATCTTTTGGAGTTGCTCCTTCAGGTACATGGATATGGATATCATATTTTTCATAAAAGTTTGGCTTGATTCCAAGTGATTCTGCTCTGGATCTTACAACTGTAAGAGCTGCTTGAATCGACTCTTGCATTACATCACCCAGAGAGCCTGTTTTTATTACTCTGCCTTTACCATCTATATTTGATGCTTCAATGGTTAGTAATTCTCCACCAACTTCGGTCCATGCTAGTCCAGTGACTTGACCGATTGCATTATCTTTTTCAGCAACCCCATACTTAAATTTTTTAACACCAGAATATTTTTCAAGGTTCCTTGTTGTTATTGATGATGCTTTTTTGTTTTTAATCTTGCTGACAAGCCTCTCCTTAACAATTTTTCTCAAAATTTTTGCAATTTGTCTTTCAAGCCCTCTGACACCGGCTTCACGTGTGTAATATCTAATTAAGGATAAAATTACATTTTTATTAACATTTATCTCATCATCTTTTAGTCCATTCCTTTTCATTTGCTTGGGAAGCAAATATTTTTCAGCAATATTTACTTTTTCATCTTCAATGTAACCAGGAATTCTAATAATCTCCATTCTGTCTAACAATGGTGTAGGTATATTTAAACTATTAGCAGTGCAAACAAACATTACTTCAGATAAGTCATAATCCACCTCAAGGTAATGATCGCTAAAAGTGTTATTTTGCTCTGGATCCAAAACTTCTAATAAAGCTGATGCTGGATCACCCCTATGATCCATACCAATTTTGTCTATCTCATCAAGTAAAAATAAAGGATTTTTTACACCAACTTTTGATAACTTTTGAATAATTTTTCCTGGCATTGAGCCAATGTAAGTTCTTCTATGACCTCTAATTTCTGATTCATCTCTGACGCCACCAAGTGACATTCTTACAAACTCTCTATTTGTAGCCCTTGCAATTGATTCTCCAAGCGAAGTCTTACCAACTCCTGGAGGACCAACTAAACATAACACAGGTGCTTTCATGGATTTCACTCTTTTTTGAACAGCAAGATATTCGACAATCCTTTCTTTTACCTCATCAAGTCCATAGTGATCTTGTTCAAGAATTTCCATTGAAGCTTTAATATCTGATTTAACCTTTGATTTCTTTTTCCATGGCACGTCAACCAAACAATCAAGATATGTTCTTACCACAGATGCCTCAGCAGATGAAGGCGCCATATGCTTAAACTTGGCCAGCTCACTTTTTGCTTTTTTAAGTGCTTCTTTGGTCATACCAACTTCGAGAATTTTCTTTTCAAGATTTTCAAGTTCGTCTCCTTCTTCGCCAATCTCACCAAGTTCTTTTTGTGCAGCTTTAATTTGTTCATTAAGATAATATTCTCTTTGCGATTTTTCCATCTGTTTTTTTACTCTATCTCTTACTTTCTTTTCAACATCTACCACATCAAGCTGTGACTCAATGAAAGTTAGTACTTTTTCAGCTCTAGACTTTAAGTCAATCATTTCTAGAATTTCTTGTTTTTTTGAAGTTTCTATTGGAAGGTGACCTGTAATTGTGTCCATGAGTCTAGATAATTCATCAAGCGAATCAACTGTAGAGACTATTTCAGGTGGAATTCTTTTTGTAACACTAATGTAATCCTCAAATTTAGCCTTAATGAGTCTTACGAGATTATTTGATTCACTATCTTTTATTGCTAAATCTTCTTCTTCAGACACTCTTGCAATTGTGTAATTATCTTTTTCTATTACTTTATCTATTGAACATCTTTTATGACCCTCGACTAATACCTTCATTGTCCCATCAGGAAGTTTTATTAATTGAAGTAAGTTACTTATTGATGCAAAGCTGAAAAGATCATCTACATTTGGATTTTCTTTACTCGCGTCTTTTTGACTAACTAGTACAAGCTTTTTGTTGGAATTCATAGCAACATTTAGTGCTTCAACTGATTTTTTTCTTCCAACAAACAATGTTGTAACTATTCCTGGAAATACAACTACATCTCTGAGAGGTATTAAAGGCAAATCAGATTTTATCTTGTTCATAAGATAAATATAAGGACTCTAAATTAAATATCAATTACCTGAAGAAGTTTTTTTAGATTTGGTTTTTAATAATTTAATTGGTTCTGTTTGATTAACTACAGTTTTTTCATCAACAATAACCTTATCAAGATCATCATTTGGAAGATCGAACATTGTATCCATTAAAATTTCTTCCATAATTGACCTAAGCCCCCTGGCACCAGTTTTTCTGTCAATAGCTTTTTTAGCAATCTCTTTTAGGGCCTCATCTCGAAAGGATAATTCAACATCGTCAATTTCAAATAAATGTCTGTATTGATTAACAAGAGCATTTTTAGGTTCTTTTAAAATTCTTACAAGAGCATTTTCATCAAGCTCATGAAGGTTAGATATGACGGGTAACCTTCCAACAAACTCGGGTATAAGACCATAACGTACTAAATCTTCAGGTTCGAGATTATCAATATTTTTGCTGATATTGCTTACATTTGATTTTGCATCAACTTCCGCACTAAAACCAATTCCTGTTTTATTTATTCTTTGTTCAATTACCTTATCAAGTCCTGAAAATGCTCCACCACATATAAATAATATGTTTGAAGTGTCGATTTGAATAAATTCTTGTTGTGGATGCTTTCTGCCACCTTGAGGTGGAATCGAAGCTACAGTTCCTTCAATTAACTTTAATAAAGCCTGTTGAACACCTTCGCCAGAAACATCTCTAGTGATTGATGGATTGTCAGACTTTCTTGCAATCTTGTCTATTTCATCGATATAAACAATACCAAGCTCAGCTTTTTCAGGATCATAATCAGCTTTTTGGAGCAATTTCTGAATTATATTTTCTACATCTTCACCTACATATCCAGCTTCAGTTAATGTTGTTGCATCTGCAATAGTAAATGGTACATTCAAAATTTTAGCCAGCGTTTGAGCAAGAAGTGTTTTACCACTGCCAGTTGGGCCTAGAAGTAAAACGTTACTTTTTTGTAGTTCTACATTGTCGTTTTTATTCTGAGCTTTCTTTAGTCTTTTATAATGGTTATACACAGCTACAGATAAAACTTTTTTTGCTTTTTGTTGACCAATTACATACTCATCAAGCTGACTGAAAATTTCAGCTGGAGACAATGTTTTGTCATGAGAAGACTCCTCACCAACTTTACTTTCTTCTTCTATAATATCGTTACATAAATCCACACATTCATTACAAATATAAACGCTTGGACCAGCAATTAGTTTGTTAACCTCATCTTGAGATTTACCACAAAATGAACAATGTAATTTTTCTGATTGAGATTCTACTTTCATACTAGTTTCTTTCCTCAAGAATACTATCTACAATTCCATATGATTTTGCTGTTTCAGCATCAAGAAAATTATCTCTGTCAGTATCTTTTTCAATTTTTTTAATTGTTTGACCAGTATGTTTTGCAAGAATTTCATTAACAATTTTTTTCATGTGTAGTATTTCTTTAGCATGAATTTCAAAATCAGAAGCCTGTCCCTGAAAACCACCTAATGGTTGATGAATCATTATTCTGGAATTAGGTAAGGCAAATCTTTTCTTTTTATTACCGCCAGCAAGCAGAAGAGCTCCCATACTTGCGGCCTGACCAATGCACATTGTTGAGATTGAAGGCTTAACAAATTGCATAGTATCGTAAATAGCAAGACCCGCAGAAATACTTCCGCCAGGAGAGTTAATATATATGGAAATATCTTTTTCAGGATTCTCAGATTCTAAGAAAAGTAATTGTGCAACAACAAGATTAGAAATGTAATCGTCAATTGCACCAGATAGAAAAATCACTCTTTCTTTTAATAATCTAGAGTATATATCAAATGACCTTTCACCCCTTGGAGTTTGTTCAACAACCATTGGTATTAATGCTGATTGAAATTCTGACATATTAAAAACCTATCTGTTAGCTAGTTCTGAAAATTTTATCACTTTCTTCTTAGATTTAAGAACATTTTCTAATTTTTCAACTAATTGTTTTTCTAAAACAACCATCCTAAATTGTTCCATCTGATTTGGCTGCCCAATAATCCATTGTTTATATTGTTCAGGATCTTTATATCTTTTAGATTCTTCATCAATAAATTCATCAATTTTTTGTTTTTCTAATTTAATTTCGAAATAACCAATAAGTTCAGAGAATAGCAAATCTAGTTTTACTCTTTTTTCTGCTTTTTCTAGAAAAGTATCAATTGGAAATAGATCGTCTCCAGCATTATCTTCAGAGTGGCCAATTCTCATAAGTGCGTCCTTTCTCATTAAATCAGCTTGCTCATTAAGTGTAACTTTTGGAATTTTAAAATTATTGATTTTCAACAAGGTCTCATACATTGACTCTTTCGTGAGTTCTTTTTCTTGAGCGGACACCTCATTCTTCATTCTTTGTGTAATTTCATCTCTAAATTCTGATGATTCTTTTATATCCATTTGAAGTTTAGTGAATAATTCTTTATTTATATTAGCTTCTTTAATTTCTTGAATTTGTTTCAAATCAATATCAAAATTGGCCTCAACACCTGCAAGATCTTTTTTAAAATAATCGTCTGGGAATTTACATTGAATTGTGAATTTGGATGATTTTTTACCTATTATACTATCCTCAAATCCTGGTATCATTGAATTACTTCCTAAAACTAATTTAAAGTCTTTTGCAGAATTTCCTTCAAACTCTTCGCCATTAATTTTTCCTATAAAATCAATAATGACTTGATCATCTTTCTTTGCCGCTCTTTCAACATCATTCCATTCACCATATCTTTTCTTGATGTCATTAATAGCCATATCTATATCGCCCTCTTCAATAACAATCTCAAATTTTTCATAATTTGACCATCGAGAAAATTTAGGTTTTATTTCTGGAAAAACCTCAGTCATTGCTGAGTATACAAGAGGTTTTTTTGGATCTTCAGATTCAATTGAAACTTGTGGCGATGATGCAGTTCTAATTTTATTCTCAGCAATGGCTTTAGGATAAGATTCTTGAATTATTTCATTAATTACTTCATTGTGTATCGACGAGCCATATCTTTGCTCAAGAACGTCATTCGGCACATTGCCCTTCCTAAATCCATCAACTTTAGCTTTAGTTTTAATGTTTTTTAATTTTGCAGCAAATTTTGTTTCATATTCCTTAACCGGGACTGTTACTGTAATCTTTCTTTCAAGATCTTTTAATTTTTTGATACTCCACGGCCTCCGGAGCCACAATCCAGCGCTCTAACCAACTGAGCTACGCCCGCCACAAGATTCGGTATTATAGTTTAAATAAAATTATTATCTATTTTTAATTTCTTTTAGGGAAAAAACTGAGGCTCGGCATTCTCATTCCAAACATCATATTTGTACATAACATCTTTAAATAAGTCTGAATTAAGAAAATTAGATAAAATTTTCTGGATTTCTTTTATTTTAGCTTGCTTATCAAACCATTCGATATCAGCAATTCTATACTGACGTATAAAGGGCAAGATTGATATATCAAGTTTGTTTATTTTACGTCCAAGAATCCATCCCTCTTTTGAAATTAACGATTCTAAATAGATTAAAATATCTAAACATTTCCTCTTGTGTATTTCTTGATCGATGTTTTCGTATCTGGTCGAATATTTATATCTATCAAGATTATATTTAAACTTAGAGTCAAAGAGCTCAATCAAACGATTAGTTAAATCTATTTGATCATCATCTATATTTCCGTCAAATACATTGTTAGAGCGAAGAGCCCATTTAATTATGTCATTACTTTCATCAATTACTTCATTCTCAAGAACTAATACTGGAACAGTTCCTTTTGGAGATTTATCTATCATTTGTTTGGGTTTATTGTTTAACCTTACTTCTCTTATTTCACACTTTATATTTGTAAGTTTTAGTGCCATTCTTGCTCTCATTGCATATGGACATCTAATAAATGAATATAAAATTGGATATTCCATAGTTATTAATTAAATACTTCCTCTTTAGGTCCAATATGTCGCTGATTTCTTCTTTTTGCCAAGTCCACTTGTTTTTGTCTGCTCATGTATCTCAATTTTTGTTTTTCAGTTTTTTTATCAAAACACTTTGAACAAGATACACCTTTGATATATTTTTTAGAAGTCTTATCTTTTTCAGTGATCGGCATTCTGCATCCATGACACATATCATATGTTCCCTCAGATAAGTCCTGTTTTACAGAAACCCTATCATCAAATACAAAACATTCTCCCTCCCATTTGCTTTGTTCTTCAGATATTAATTCAAAATATTTCAATATTCCCCCTTTAAGATGATAAACATTCTTAAACCCCTGATTTTTCATCAACGAAGAAGCTTTTTCACATCTAATTCCACCAGTGCAAAACATAGCTATATTTTTTGTTTCTTTGTCCATGTTGGAAAACTTTTGTTTTTTTATCCAGTTTGGAAATTCTCTAAATTTATTTGTATTAGGATTTATAGAGTCTTTAAAAGTCCCTATTGAGCATTCATAATTATTTCTTACATCAATTAAAATTGTGTTTTTATCTTCAATTAATTTGTTCCAATTACTTGGGTCAACATATACACCAACCTCTTCTGTTGGATCTATTGAATTATCTCCAATTGTTACGATTTCTTTTTTTAATTTAACCTTCATTCTTACGAATGGATTTTTTTCTGATGAAGAAAACTTTACATCTAAAGCATCAAAGCCATCTATACTTCTTAAATACTTAATTGCTTTACTTAATTTTTTTTCACTAGTCGCAGAAATCGTTCCATTGAGACCCTCCTCACCAACGAGAATTGTTCCTTTTACATTAAGTTTTTTTAAATTTGAACGAATGTCTTTATGAGTTTTTAAAGGATTTTGAATCCTTGAAAATTTATATAAAGTAGCAATTTTATGCATATCAAAAAAAAATGGCGCGCCTGAAGAGATTCGAACTCCTGACCCACTGCTTAGAAGGCAGTTGCTCTATCCAGCTGAGCTACAGGCGCTTGGTCGGGGTAGTA
>LULE01000130.1_pt1 | contig 55451 bp, 69 predicted proteins | sample 728231 | NCBI WGS metagenome assembly LULE01 (sample SAMN03860297, study PRJNA289734) | marine metagenome | biome: seawater column; feature: ocean; material: water; isolation source: Red Sea water column Station 192 - depth 10m | place: Saudi Arabia: Red Sea | collected 2011-10-15 | depth 10 m | reverse complement strand
CAGCTCGGTCGCTTTGGCGCGCTCTGCCATGCGCGCTTCGAACTGCGCCGCCGTCACCGGTCGCACCAGCCCCAGCGCGATCCCCTTCGGCGTCAACCGCGTCGCGGCATTGTCGGCGCGCAGCCGGAGGCGATATTCGGCGCGCGCGGTGAGCATGCGATAGGGCTCGGTGACACCCTGCAACACCAGATCGTCGACCATCACCCCGATATAGGATTCAGACCGATCGAGGATCAGCGGCTCGCGGCCCTGCGCCGCCAGTGCGGCATTCGCCCCCGCAACCAGTCCCTGTGCCGCCGCTTCCTCATATCCGGTGGTGCCGTTGATCTGACCCGCGCACCACAGGCCGGCGATCGCGCGCACCTGCAGACTGCGATCGAGCGCCCGCGGATCGATATGGTCATATTCCACCGCATAGCCGGGCACGGTCATCTCGACGCGTTCCAGACCCTCCATCGAGCGCAGCATCGCGAGCTGGACATCGGCGGGTAGCGAGGTTGAAATGCCGTTCGGATAGACGAGCGGCGAATCGAGCCCCTCGGGTTCCAGAAATACCTGATGCCCGTCGCGGTCGGCGAAGCGGTGGATCTTGTCCTCGATCGACGGGCAGTAACGCGGCCCTGCCGCCCCGATCGCGCCGGTGAAAAGCGGCGAGCGGTCGAGATTGTCGGCGATGATGCGATGCGATTCGGTGTTGGTGCGCGTGATTGCGCAGAAAATCTGCGGCACTGTCCGCTCGCTGTTCCACGTGGAACAGGTCCAGCGCGCGCCTTCGGCGCTGTCCGACCGTTGTTCCTCGAGCCGCGCCCAATCGATCGAGCGCCCGTCGAGCCGCGGCGGGGTTCCGGTCTTGAGCCGCGCCATCGGCAAAGCCGCAGCACGCAATTGCTCGGCGAGCCGGTGTGCGCCGGATTCGCCGAGCCGCCCGCCCGCCATGCGCTCCTCACCCCGAAACAGGCGCCCGCCGAGGAAGGTGCCCGTCGCGAGCACGACCGCTGGGGCGACGAGACGCGTCCCGTCGCCCAGTTCGATACCTTCGACGCGCGCGCCATTGTCACCCAGCACCAGCGCAGCGGCTTCGCCCGCCACGACAAGAATCCTCTCCTCCGCTGCAAGCAACGCCTGGATCGCGTCACGATAGAGTTTGCGGTCGGCCTGAATGCGCGGCCCCTGCACCGCAGCGCCCTTCGACGCGTTGAGCATCCGATAGTGAATCGCGGCGGCATCGGCGGCGCGCGCCATCCAGCCGTCGAGTGCATCGACTTCGCGCATCAGATGGCCCTTGCCGAGGCCACCGATCGCCGGGTTGCACGACATCGTGCCGATAAGCGCCGGGTCGAAACTGACGAGCGCAACGTGCGCGCCGAGCCGCGCCGCGGCACCCGCGGCCTCGGTTCCGGCGTGCCCTCCGCCGACGACGATCACGTCGAAAATCTTTCTGCTGTCCATGATTGCGGCGCCTTTAGCCGATTCGGCATGGCCGGTCTACCGCGGCCGCGCGCGACGGGCTGCGTGAACCTGTTCCACGTGGAACATCATTTGCCGATGCAAAACCGCCCGAACAACGCATCGAGCATATCTTCGACGCCGGCGCGCCCGGTGATCCGGTCGAGCACCCCGGCAGCAAGTCGCAGGCGCTCGGCAATAAGGATCAGGTCGCCGGCCTCGCGCGACCCAGGGTCTATGCCAAGCCATTGCTGCGCTTCGGCAAGTGCGGCGCGCTGACGCTGGCGCAGCGCCGCTTCGCCTTCGCGGGGCAACAGCGTTCGCGCCATGTCGACGATCATGCCGTGCAGCGCTTCCATCCCTTCACCCGTCGCCGCCGACAGGATCAGGTCGCAGCGCGCAGCATCGGCCTCGGCAGCAGCATCGCCGCGCCAGTGATCGGCCTGCGCCGCAATCAGGATGCAGCGGGGATGGTCGGGGGCGTCACGCGGCGGGCCGAGCCACAGGACGATGTCTGCGGCCTCCACCGCGGCGCGCGCGCGGTCGATACCGATCGCTTCGACAACATCGGCACCTTCGCCGCGCAATCCCGCGGTGTCTGAAAAGCGCATCGCAATACCATCGAGCGCCAGCGGGGTTTCGATGATGTCGCGCGTCGTCCCCGCGACGGGCGATACGATCGCCAACTCGCGCTGCGCCAATGCGTTGATAAGCGTGGATTTTCCTGCGTTCGGCGGCCCGGCGATCACCACCGACAGCCCTTCTGCGATCACTTCGGCCGCCGGTCGCGCCAGCCACTCGCCCAACTCCGCCGCCAGCGCCGCCATCCCCGCAACCAACCGCGCAGCAGCGCCTTCGTAAACGTCGACGTCATCCTCGTCGGCAAAGTTCAGCTCGGCCTCTGCCGCCGCCATCAACGCCAGCAAGCGTTCCTGCCACGCGGCCACCGCGCGCGACACATGGCCGCTTGCTAGTCCGAGCGCCTGCACCCGCTGGCTTTCGGTTTCGGCCGCAAGCAGGTCGGCAAGCCCCTCGGCCTCGGCCAGATCGATCCGGCCATTCAGAAAAGCGCGCCGGGTGAATTCGCCCGCCTCGGCGCGGCGCAACCCCGGAAGCGCTGTCAGCGCCGCTTCGACCGCAGCGACGACTGCGCGGCCGCCATGCAGATGAAACTCGGCCAGATCTTCGCCCGTCGCCGTATTCGGTCCCGGAAACCAGAGGATAAGCGCCCGATCGAGCGGCGCGCCCGTTGTATCCGTCAGATCGGCAAGCGACGCATGCCGCGGCGGCGGCAGACGCCCCGCCAACGCCCGCACGGCATCGGCGGCGTGTGCGCCGCTGACCCGCACGACCGCGATCGCCGCCGGCGGCATCCCGCTCGACAGGGCAAAAATTGTTTCGCTTGCCAGCGTGTTGATCAGCGCTTGCTTCCCCGCGCCGGCTTGTCATCGTCATCCTTGGCCGCGGGCTTCGTCGCTGCCCCCATCAGCCCGCCACCGAACTGACCGAGCAGCGATTGCACCAGATTCAATCCGCTCTCGCCCATCGGGACCCAGCTCTTGACCATCGACTGGACCATGTCGGGCGTGATCCCCTTCGCCATCAGTTCCTTGACGCGGCTGAGGTAGATGTCGTGCAGCGGCTCGAGGTCGGGAAGTCCGAACAAGCGCCGCGCCTCTTCGGGCGTGCAATCGACCTCGATATTGAACTTCATTGTTTTCCGCCTTTTCCGCGCTTGAGCGTCGCCCTGTCGGCGGCTAGCTTCGCGCTTTCACAGCCAATAAGCAAGAGTCAGGAGAGCCCCCTCATGTCGCCAACCAACAGCGAAATCGCCGCACTCGACGGCGAAGGCCGGATTCCCGCCTATGTCGCGCGGCCCGATGCCGACACGACGCGCGCCATCATCGTGATCCCGGAAATCTTCGGCGTGAATGAAGGCATCCGCAAAAAGGCCGACGATTGGGCGGCGCTCGGTTATCTGGCGATCGCGCCCGACATTTTCTGGCGGTTCGCGCCCGGTGTCGAGCTCAGCCCCGATGTCGAATCCGAATTTCAGGAAGCGCTTGGCTATTTCGGACAATATGATGCCGATCTGGGCGTCAAGGATATCGAGGCGGCAATCCGCTGGCTGCGCAGCCAGGGCGCGACCAAGGTCGGCTGCGTCGGCTTCTGCCTTGGCGGACGGCTGGCCTATATGGCGGCGACGCGAACCGATATCGACGCTTCGGTCGGCTATTATGGCGTCATGATCGACACGATGCTGAACGAGGCGCATGCGATTGCCAAGCCGCTGATGCTCCACATTCCGACCGAGGATCATTTCGTCGATCATGCCGCGCAGGCAAAGATCCACGAAGCGCTCGATCCCAATCCGAAAGTCACGCTTCACGATTATGCGGGCCTCGACCATGGCTTCGCAGCAACGATGGGCAATCGCCGCAACGACGATGGCGCGCAGCTTGCCGATAGCCGCACGCGCGACTTCTTCGCCGAGGCTCTTGCATGAGCGCCGGATCCGACGTCCATCCCGGACTTGCCGCCTGGCACGCCTATATGGCGGCGGGCGGCGAGCCGGAAACATTGCGCGCGATGCTGGCCGACGATGCGGTGTTTCATTCGCCCGTCGTTCATTCGCCGCAAGCGGGCCGCGACAAGGTGTTCGCCTATCTGCACGCGGCGAGCCATGTGCTCGGCGGCGACAATTTCCGCTATCTGCGCGAAATCGCCGACGGCAACCAGGCTTGCCTCGAATTTGCGACCGAGCTCGAAGGAATCCACATCAACGGCGTCGACATCATTCGCTGGAACGATGATGGAAAGATACAGGATTTCAAGGTGATGGTTCGCCCGCTCAAGGCGATCAACAAGGTTTGGGAGAAGATGGCGGCGATGCTTGCAGCGCAGGCGGGCTGACCGCGTTTCCCTGTCATGCGCCGCTGGATCGTCTTTCCCGTCCTGATCGCTGCGATTGCGCTGGCGCTATGGTGGGCGCCCGCGCGCTGGAGCTTGCTGATCTGGACGCCGTTGCTGCTCGTGGCGCTCTACGATGTCATGCAGTCGCATCATTCGCTGCGCCGAAACTATCCGCTGATCGCGCGCATCCGCTGGTTGTTCGAGGCGTTGCGGCCCTTTCTTTACGCTTATGTCGTCGAAAGCCCGCTCGACGGCCGCCCCTTTGCGCGCAACGAACGCGATCTCGTCTATGCCCGCGCCAAGGGGCAGCTCGACAGCCATCCCTTCGGAACCGAACTCGACGTCTATTCGGACGAATATGAATGGATGAGCCATAGTATCGCGCCCGCAGAGGCGCATGATCGGACGCGGCGGGTCCGCGTCGGAACCGCGCAATGCGCGCGGCCCTATGATGCGGCGCTGCTCAATATTTCGGCCATGAGTTTCGGGTCGCTCGGCGCCAAGGCGATCGAGGCGCTCAATCTTGGCGCCAAGGCAGGCGATTTCTATCACGACACCGGCGAAGGCGGCTTCAGCCCCTATCACCGTGTCCACGGCGGCGACATCGTTTGGGAATTGGGCAGCGGCTATTTCGGTTGCCGCGACGATGACGGCCGTTTCGACCCCAATCGCTTTCGCGATGCCGCGCAACATGATCAGGTCAAGATGATCGAAATCAAGCTCAGCCAGGGCGCGAAACCGGGCCATGGCGGCGTCCTCCCGGGCCCGAAGGTGAGTGCCGAGATCGCTGCGACACGCGGCGTTCCCGAAGGCAAGGATTGCGTATCGCCGGCCTCGCATTCCGCCTTTTCGACTCCGGTCGAAATGGTCGAATGGGCGGCGAAACTGCGCGATCTGTCAGGCGGAAAGCCGGTCGGGATCAAGCTTTGCGTGGGCCAGCCGCACGAAATCTATGCCGTCATGAAGGCCATGCTCGAGACGGGAATCCGCCTCGACTATATCGTCGTCGACGGCGCCGAAGGCGGCACCGGCGCCGCCCCGGTCGAATTTTCGAACCGCGTCGGCATGCCGCTTCGCGAAGGCTTGATCTTCGTCCGCAACGCGCTTGTCGGCTGCGGACTCAAGGAAGAAATCCGTCTCGCTGCATCGGGCAAGGTGCATTCGGGCGCCGGGCTCGCGGTCAACTGTGCCCTCGGCGCCGACTGGTCGAACGCGGCGCGCGCTTTCATGTTCAGTCTCGGCTGCGTCCAGTCGCTCAAATGCCACACCGACGAATGTCCGACGGGCGTGGCAACGCAGGATGCCGGGCGCCAGCGCGGTCTGGTCGTCGAGGACAAGGCCGAGCGTGTCCGCCGATTCCAGGCGTCCACCGTGTCGGCGCTATGGGATATCAGCTGCGCAATGGGGCTCGACGATCCATGGCAGATAAGGCCGCACCATCTGCACGAGCGGCTGAATTCAGCGCGCTCGGATTCGATCGACCGCATCTACAGCTTCTACCCGCGCTCCATTCTGCTCGACGATCCGGGATCGGTCGCCAGCGCACGCTATTGGGCGATGGCGCGTGCCGACAGCTTTCGCGCCGCCATCGAGGGCACACCCGGCGAGCGCTAGATCAGGCTGATCGCCGCCAATTCGCGATAGAGTTCGGGCGGCAGATCGCCGATTCCGCTCGCGCCATCCGCAGTCTTGGGCGCGTCGGCCTCGCTCAGATAACGCCAGCCCTGGTGCGCACGCTTGGGCTGCGGATGAACGGGTTCGAGCCCGGCCGCACACACAATATCGACCCGCCCATCGTCCCGATCGTCAAAGGCCAGGATTTCGACGCGCCCGACGATCATATGACGAATGATGAAATGCAATCTGCCGCCGATCAGTTCGTCGGCACGCTTGGGCTTGAACCGCGTCGTGAACCGCACTTCGCCCTGCTCCGCACGTGCGGCAATCCGCGAATCCAGCGACGGATAGTCTGGACAACCCACAGCAACCCGGGTGAGATGGAGCTTTGCCATATCCGCCAAATGGGGATTCCACCGGCAAAAGAAAAGCCGGCCTCTTACGAGACCGGCCTTTGCTCAGCCGAACAGCGTTCCCAGTCCGACCGCGGGGTCGATCCAGCCTTCGTGGATCATCTTGACCGCGACATAGAGGATGACGGCAAGGCCGACATAGGCGATCCAGCGATAGCGCTCGATATATTTGGCGATGATATTCGCCGCGACACCCATCAGTGCGACCGCGAAGATCAGCCCGACGATCAGGATGCCCGGATGCTCGCGCGCCGCGCCGGCAACCGCAAGCACATTGTCGAGGCTCATGCTGACATCGGCGATCGCAACCGCCCAGGCGGCGGCGGCAAAGCTTTTCGCAGGCTTCAGCCCCGAATGTTCATCGCCCTCGATCTCGGGCGATCCGGCCGAATGCGCGCCTTCGCGCAGTTCGCGCCACATCTTCCAGGCGACCCAGATCAGCAGCAGACCGCCGACGAAGATCAGACCTACAATCTGCATCAACTGCGTGACGACAAGTGCGAAGGCGATGCGCAGGACGAGCGCCGCCAGAACGCCGATCAGGATCACCTTCTTGCGCTGATCGGCGGGCAGCCCAGCGGCGAGCGCGCCGACGACGATCGCATTGTCGCCGGCCAGCACGATGTCGATCATCAGCACCTGCACGAAGGCAGCGAGCGCGGCGGGTTCGGTGATGTTCGAAAAATCGGCGACGATGTGCGACCAGATTTCGCCGAACCCACCGGGCCCGGCAGCGGCCGCCGCCTGCGTCAACATTTCCAAAATCACACGGCGTCTCCGAAATAGCTGACCCCCGGCACGGGGTCGTAAAAGCGATGCAACAGCGCCCGCCACCGTTCATAGCGGTCGGATCGACGAAAACCATCGCGATGATCCGCAACGGTGCGCCATTCTGCCAACAACAGATAGGGCTGCCCGGTTCCCAATGGCCGGCGAATTGTCAGCGAAAGGAAGCCGGGCGATGCTTCGATCAGCGGCCGCGCTTCCGCAACGGCCGCTTCGAATTCCACTTCCATTCCAGGCCGGACCGGCAGCAAGGCATGCTCGATCACGGCCATCGCGGCTTACTGGTTCATGCTGTCGAAGAAATCTTCGTTGGTCTTGGAATCCTTGATCTTGTCGAGCAGGAATTCCATCGCATCGACCGTGCCCATTTGCATGAGGATGCGCCGCAGCACCCACATCTTGCTGAGCTTGTCCTTCTCGACGAGCAGTTCTTCCTTGCGGGTGCCCGACTTGCCGACGTCGAGCGATGGGAAAATGCGCTTGTCGGCGACCTTGCGGTCGAGGACGATTTCGCTGTTACCCGTGCCCTTAAATTCTTCGAAGATGACTTCGTCCATGCGGCTGCCGGTATCGATCAGCGCGGTCGCGATGATCGACAGCGATCCGCCTTCCTCGATATTGCGCGCGGCACCGAAGAAGCGCTTGGGACGCTGAAGTGCATTCGCATCGACGCCGCCGGTCAGCACCTTGCCCGAGCTCGGCACTACGGTGTTGTACGCGCGGCCGAGGCGGGTGATCGAGTCGAGCAGGATGACGACATCCTTTTTGTGCTCGACCAACCGCTTCGCCTTTTCGATCACCATTTCGGCGACCTGGACGTGGCGCGTCGCGGGCTCGTCGAAGGTCGAGGAGACGACCTCGCCATTGACGCTGCGCTGCATGTCGGTGACTTCCTCGGGCCGCTCGTCGATCAGCAGGACGATCAGATAGACCTCGGGGTGATTGTCGGTGATCGCCTTGGCGATATTCTGCAGCAGCACCGTCTTACCGGTGCGCGGCGGCGCGACGATCAGCGCACGCTGGCCCTTGCCCTGCGGGCTGACGAGATCGATGACGCGCGCCGACTTGTCCTTGACGGTCGGGTCGATCGTGTCGAGCTTGAGCTTCTGGTTCGGATAGAGCGGCGTCAGATTGTCGAAATTGACGCGGTGGCGCACGACCTCGGGATTGTCGAAATTGACGCTGATCAGCTTGGTCAGCGCGAAATAGCGTTCGCCGTCCTTCGGCGCGCGAATCTCGCCCTCGACGGTGTCGCCGGTGCGCAGACCATATTTGCGGACCTGATTGGGCGACACATAGATGTCGTCGGGACCGGCAAGATAATTGGCTTCGGGACTGCGCAGAAAACCGAAGCTGTCGGGCAGAACCTCGATCGTTCCCGATCCGATGATTTCCTCCCCCTCTTCGGCGAGTTCCTTGAGGATCGAGAACATCAGATCCTGCTTGCGCAGCGTCGAGGCGCCCTCGACGCCCAGCTCTTCAGCCATTTCGACGAGCTGCGCGGGCGATTTTGTCTTGAGTTCTTTAAGATGCATGGATGGATTCCAGGTAACAGAAATATAGGAAAATTCGTTCGATACGGCGCACCAAGCGGTGCCTATCCGGCCGGGGGACGACCGTTCACGATAGCTTCGGCGCCAAGATCGCGCCGCCGACGGAAAGCCGGGTTGATCGGCCCCTAAGCCGCCGATTTCGTCAAGTCAATCGGCTGTCGCCGAGACGGCCGGTCAAAAGGGCCGGACGACCGCCAGAATGACGATGATCGCCGCGGCCACGCCCGGCACCTCGTTGAGCATCCGCAGGCGCTTTTCGGACAGCGGTCGTTCGCCGCGCTTCAGCTTCTTGAAATAGCCGATTGTCCAGCCATGATAGCCCGACAGCAGCAGGACAAGCAGGAGCTTGGCGTGAAACCAGCCCTGCGACCAGTAGCCGCCATTGAAAGCGAGCATCAGACCCAGGATCCAGACGATGACGAGCGAGGGATTGAGGATGATCTTGCGCAGGCGATCTTCGCGCTCGATCCATTTCCTGTCCTCGTCCGATCCCACCGCACATTGGTGATGATAGACGAAAAAGCGTGGCATCATGAAGAGACCCGCCATCAGGAAGATGACGAAAATCACATGCGCCGCTTTCACCCACAACATCGTGACCCCCAGAAATCCAGTCCAGTCTGCCATCCCGCTACCCGCCTCGCACGCGCCTGATCAGATGTTCGACATGGGCTATGGGCGTGTCGGGCACGATACCATGGCCGAGATTGAAGATATGGGGCCGTTCGGGGAAAGCTGCAAGGATGCGATCGATCGCAGCGTCAAGAGCCGGGCCGCCGGCGACCAGCGCAAGCGGATCAAGATTGCCCTGCACCGGTAGATGACCGGGAAGAATATCATTGGCCCAAGCGGGATCGACCGTTTCGTCAAGACCGATCGCATCGGCGCCGACGCCGCGCGCATAAGCCGCCAGCTTGCCGCCCGCGCCCTTCGGGAAACCGATGATCGGCGTGTCGGGATGGAGCGCCTTCAGCCGGCGGACGATTTCGGCATTGGGCGCGATCACCCAGCGTTCGAACTCGGCGGGCGACAGGCTTCCTGCCCAGCTGTCGAACAACTGGACCGCCTCGACCCCCTGTTCGATCTGCCCCGACAAATAGGTCACGCTGAGGTCGATGATCGCATCGATGATCGCCCCGAACGCCGCCGGATCGGAAAGCGCCATGCGCCGGGCGGCCGCCTGGTCCTTCGATCCTTGGCCGGCGACCATATAGGTGGCGACTGTCCAGGGACTGCCGGCAAATCCCAGAAAGGTCGTCTGGGGCGGCAAGGCGGCTGCCACGCGCGCTACCGTTGCATAGACCGCGTCAAGCCGCTCGGGCGCCGCCTCGAGCGACGCCAGAGCGCTATCGACGAGCGGCGGGGCGAGCCGCGGCCCCTCACCCGTCTCGAACCACAGCTGCTGGCCCAGCGCGTGCGGCACGACCAGAATGTCCGAAAAGAGAATGGCGCCGTCGAAACCGAAACGGCGGATTGGCTGCAGCGTCACTTCAGCTGCGGCCTCAGGATCATAGCATAGTTCCAGGAAGCCGCCCTTGGTCGCCCGCAACGCACGATATTCGGGAAGATAACGACCAGCCTGGCGCATCAGCCACAGGGCGGGCCGTTCCTGCCGCACCCCACGCAGCGTTGCCAGCAAGCTCTTCGATGACGCCTTCACGCGGCCCCTCTTTCTCTCTTCATAATATATATAAATGATTGTGGTGGATTGTTGGCGGGCGGATAAGCGCGCTTTAGGCGCAGCCGCCCTTTTTGCCAACAGCTTGACTCCTGTTGGCCCGCCAAGCGCCACGGAGTCGTTGGTTCTCATCCCCGCTATTCACAGCCTGTGGATAAGACTCGTTCCTTGTGGATAAGCGGTGGGGCGGAATCGACGCGGCCGGGGATGGAATCGCCCTGCCGATTTCACCCCGGGGCTTGTCCGCGAACTTATCCACAGCCTCGGAAATTCGCTTCACGGCTTGCCTTTTCGGATCGCAAGGCGGCAAGAGAGGCGATGGACCGCCTCCACCTTCACCTCATATCCGATTCCACCGGCGAAACGCTCGAAAATATCGCCAAGGCCGCGATCGCACAGTTCGACGATGTCGAAGTCGTGCGCCATTTCTGGCCGATGGTGCGCTCGGAATCGCATCTCGACCGGATCATGGCGGAGGTCCAGGCGAGCCCGGGCATAATCCTCTTCACCCTCGTCAACGGTGAGTTGCGCGCCAGTCTCGAGCGCCGCGCCGAGGCTCAGGGCTTGCCGCTTGTTCCCGCGCTCGACGCCGTAACCGACGCCTTGTCGCGCATGCTCGGGCAGGAAGCCAAGGCACGACCGGGCCGTCAGCATGCGCTCGATGCCGCCTATTTCGCGCGCGTCGAGGCGATCCAGTTCACCGTCGCGCATGACGACGGGATCGGCTGGGAAAATTGGGAACAGGCCGACATCCTGCTCGCCGGCGTATCGCGAACCTCCAAGACGCCGACGAGCATCTATCTGGCGAATCGGGGATACAAGACGGCCAATATTCCGATCGTTCCCGAATCGCCGCCGCCCGAGGCGCTCTATCATCTGAAGCGTCCGCTCGTCGTCGGGCTGACGACCAGCCTCGACCGCCTTGTCCAGGTTCGGCGCAACCGTCTGCTCTCGCTCAATCAGGCGCCCGAAACCGCCTATGTGGACGATGAACGCGTGAAAGCCGAAATCGCCTATGCCCGCCGCATGTTCGCCGACAATGACTGGCCGGTGATCGACGTCACACGCCGTTCGATCGAGGAAACGGCGGCTGCGGTGATCAAGCTGGTCGAGGATCGCGGAGGCCGGCCGGCATGACGCAGATCGTCCTTGCATCGCAGAGCAGCGGCCGTGCCGCGATGCTGCGCGCGGCTGGAATCGCGTTCGAAGCAACCGCAGCGCATGTCGATGAAGAGGCGCTGACGGCCGGTCTCGTTGCCGCCGGCCAGACGGCGCGCAACATCGCCGATGCGCTGGCGGAGGCCAAGGCGATCAAGATTTCTTCTCGGCTGCGCGGCGTTACCGTAATCGGTGCCGATTCGACGCTCGCGCTCGCCGATGGGACGATGCTCGCCAAGCCCGAGAGCCCCGATGAGGCAGCAGACCATCTGCGCCGCATGGCGGGAACGCGGCACAAATTGTTCAGCGCGGTCGTTGCGGCGCGCGACGGCGCGCCGGTCTGGCGCGCGATCGGCGAGGCGCGGCTGTGGATGCGGCCCTTGTCGGACGCCTTCATCGCCGACTATGTGGCGCAGCATTGGGACAGCATCCGCTGGACCGTTGGCTGTTACGAAATCGAGGGGGCGGGCGTGCAATTGTTCGATCGGGTCGAAGGCGATCCCTGGACGATCATCGGCATGCCGATGCTGCCGTTGATGGCATGGCTGCGCGCGACCGGGCTGGCGCCGCAATGAGCGCTGCCGATTCCGCCCCTTATGCCGAGGTGATCGGCGATCCGATCGCCCAGTCGAAATCGCCGCTGATCCATGGCTTCTGGCTCGATGCGCTGGGCATGAAGGGCGCGTATCGGCGCGCGCATGTGAAGCCCGACGATCTGGCGGCCTATATCGCCGAGCGCCGGACAGATCCCGCCTGGCGCGGATGCAATGTCACCATTCCGCACAAGATCGCGGTGATGGATCTGGTCGATGATCCGGGCGACATTCGCGGCACGATCGGCGCGATGAATACGATCGTGCGGCAGCGAGACGGGGCGCTTATCGGGACCAACACCGATGCTGCGGGCTTCTATGCCCCGCTCGCCGAACTCGATCTCGAAGGCGCGCCGGTTGTGCTGATCGGCGCGGGCGGCGCAGCGCGGGCGGTGCTTTTCGCGCTCGCGCGCGCGAAGGTCGGACATGTCACCATCCTCAACCGTTCCCCGCTGAAAGCGATGGGCCTGCTTGCCACCTTCGGGCTCAAGGGCGATGTCGTCGCGCTCGATGTCCCGCTTCCGCCGGCCGCGTTGCTCGTGAATTCGAGCAGTCTTGGCATGACGGGGCAGCCGCCGCTCGACCTCGACCTGTCGCCGTTGCCCGACGATGCGATCGTATACGATCTTGTTTACGCACCGCTGATGACAGGGCTGCTCCGCGCCGCGGACGCGCGCGGGCTGGACATCGTCGATGGGCTCGACATGCTGATCGGTCAGGCGGCCCTGGCATTCGAGCTATTTTTCGGCGCGCCGCCGCCCGAGGGACGCGACGAGGAATTGCGCGCGATTCTGACGGCATGACGCATTACAAGCGCCCCGGATCGCGGCTTCGCCGACCGTTCATTCTCGGCCTGACGGGTTCGATCGGCATGGGGAAATCGACCGCGGCGACGATGTTCGAACGCGAAGGGGTGCCGGTGTTCGATGCCGATGCCGAAGTTCACCGCCTGCAAGGTCCCCGCGGTGCCTTGGTCGCCGCGATCGAGGCGCGCTTTCCCGGCACCACCGGTCCGCGCGGCGTCGATCGCCAGGAACTTGGCCGCCGCGTGCTCGGCAACCGTCACGAGCTTGCCGCACTCGAAGCGATCGTCCATCCCGCAGTCGGCCGCGCGCAGAAGAAATTCCTTGCCCGTCACCGCGCGCGCGACGTCGTCGTGCTCGACATTCCGCTCCTGTTCGAAAAAGGAGGCTGGCACCGCGTCGGCGCCGTCGCCGTCGTCACCGCACCGATGTGGATCCAGCGCAAACGCGTGCTGCGCCGGCCCGGCATGACCAACGCAAAGTTCAAGGCGATCCGGGGCCTGCAGGTTCCCGATCGCGTCAAGCGCGCACGCGCCGATTTCCTGATCGAAACCGGCCGCCCGAAAAGCGAGACCCATCGTCAGATTCGGCGGATCGCCTCTTGTTTCCATACGCAATAGGGTCCAGATTGTTTGAAAGATGCGTGAGATAATCTTCGATACGGAAACCACGGGACTCGACCCCAGAACGGGGCACAGGCTGGTCGAAATCGGGTGCATCGAATTGATCGACCGCCGCGAATCGGGGCGGACCTTTCACGCCTATTTTCACCCCGAACGCGATATGCCGGCCGAGGCCGAGGCGGTGCACGGCCTTTCGATCCAGTTTCTGTCCGACAAGCCGCTCTTTGCCGCGCGCGTCGACGAATTGCTCGACTTTCTCGGCGATGCGCCGATGGTGGCGCACAACGCGGCTTTCGACTTCGGTTTCGTCAACGCCGAACTGGCGCGCGTCGGCCGGCCGCCGCTCGATATGGCGCGCATGTGCTGCACCGTGCAGATGGCACGCAAGCTTCATCCGGGCGCCAAGCACAGCCTCGATGCGCTTTGCACGCGCTACGGCATCGACCGCAGCCACCGCGTCAAGCACGGCGCGCTGCTCGACGCCGAACTACTGGCGCACCTCTATATCGAAATGACCGGCGGGCGGCAGATCGGGCTGGGGCTCGCCGCCGAACCCACCGCCGCGGCGCGGGGTGCCGCACCGGCACCAGTCCGATCCGTCGCCCCCACCCGCCCGTTTCGCGAACCGCGCCCGCACGGTGCAACCCCGGCCGAACTGGCGCGTCATGCAGAATTCGTCGCCACGCTCAATCAACCCCTGTGGCACGATAGTCCCTGATCGCGGCTCCCCTGCGATCCCGTGGACATGACTGAAGGAGAAGAAAAATGGAAATCCGCGTCTCTGGCCACCAGATCGAAACCGGCGAAGCGCTGCAGGCGCATGTGTCGGACCGGATGAACGCGATTGCCGACAAATATTTCTCGCGCGCGATCGGGGCGCACGCGACCTTCGGAAAGGGACCGCACGACAGTTTCCAGTGCGACATCGTCGCGCATGTCATGCAGGGTCTGGTCCTGAAAGGCCATGGCCAGGCGCAGGACGCGCATGTCGCGTTTGAGGGCGCGGCCGACCGTATCGAAAAGCAGCTGCGCCGCTATATGCGTCGGCTGAAGGACCGCAACAACGGCAATGGTGCGCAGTTGGTGACGATCGAGACGATCGAGGACAATGCCAGCTATGTCGTTTTCGACGGCGGCACCGATGATGAAGATGCGGGCGATGCGCCGGCGATCATCGCCGAAACCCGCGTCGATATCCCGACGAGCAGCGTGTCCGATGCGGTCATGATGCTGGATTTGCGTGACACCAATGCGCTGCTGTTCGTCAACAGCAAGACCGGGTCGCACAACATGGTCTATCGTCGCCGCGACGGCACGATCGGGTGGGTCGAGCCGCGCTAGCAGACAATAGGGCTGGATTTTCTCTGCCGTTCGGCCTAAGGGCCGCGCCCAACAAAGCCCGAAAGCCGGACGGCGGGGGCCAGCCTAGTCCGCTCAAGCGAACCAACGCCAACAGGATGACCCGCGTGGCGTCGCCTTGCGGCCATGCAGATTTGACCAGACCGATGAACCTATCCTCCCTCCTGTATCCGGCCACCGTGCGTGCCAATGTGCAGCTTGATGCCAAAAAGGCGCTGTTCCCCTATGTGGGCGAACTGGCGGCGCGGTCGCTGGGGCTGAACGCGGGCGAAGTGAGCGAGGCGCTGCTCGAGCGCGAACGGCTCGGTTCGACCGGCTTCGGTCGCGGCATTGCCCTGCCGCATGCCAAGATGGCCGATCTCAACGGGGTGCGCGGCATGTTCCTGCAGCTCGCGCGCCCGATCGATTTTCAGGCGGTCGATGGTTTGCCGGTCGATCTTCTCTTCGTACTGCTGTCGCCGCTCGACGCGGGCGCCGACCATCTGAAGGCCCTCGCCGGCGTATCGCGGATGCTGCGCAACGACAGCATTGCCGAACGATTGCGCGGCGCGAAGAATGACGAAGCGCTTTATGCCATGCTCGTCGATGCCGAAGCGCGCGACGCGGCCTGACCTTCCGGGGCGGATGCTCCGATGACGCGCTTCACCAGCCGGTTCCTCGTCGATCTTCTTATCCGCGAAACCGAGGCCGCGGGCGGATTCGCTGCGGTTCTTGCCGCGGGCGACGATCAATCCGGCTCGATCCTCGTCCAGTGCAGCGACCGCGGGGTCGCGGGGCCGCTGCTCGAACGCCGCTTTGCGATGACCGGCAATTATGTATGGGAGGCGGTCGGTCCCGATCCTGCGAGCGATGGTGAAGAGCGCGCAAACTATCAGGACCGGCGGCGAAAGGCCGATCCCGACCTGTGGATCGTCGAGCTGGATATCGCAGATGCGCCACGACTCGTCGCGGAGTGGGGCGCGTTAACTTGACTCTGTTGCGGCGCACAATAGGTGCCCGGCCACTTGATAACGCGTAGGTCGTATCGCGGGTTGCATCCGTCTTTTCGGATAGGCCCGATTTACCGATATGGACACGCAGTCGGATGACGACCGCAGGTGGTTCAGGATCGACGATCCCCCAGCCTGTTAGATTTAGGTTCGTCAGCCGCCCTTTTGACGGATTAGATGAGTCGTATTCTGAACGCTGCCAGCGTGGCTGCCGTGGGCATGACTGCCTTTGCCGCGCTGTCGTTGGCCGAACCCGGCTTCGCCAGTGACCTGGCTGCCGACGCCAACATTCCCGCGATCACGCTGCCCGCCGCCGATGCGCCGACTGACAGCGATGCGGCAGCTCCCTCGACCGAAGCCGAAACGCCGGTCGATATCGCCACCGACGACAGCGCTGTTGCCGATACGCTGGCCCAGTTGGTCGCGGCGACCCCGAAGCCCGAGACGATCGATCCCGAACTGCGCTGCCTGGCACAGGCGGTCTATTTCGAATCGCGCGGCGAATCGCTGGCGGGACAGCTCGCGGTCGCGCATGTCGTGATCAACCGCGCGAAGTCGGGCCGCTTCCCGACGACCCTGTGCGGCGTCGTCCATCAGCCGAGCCAGTTCAGCTTCGTGCGCCGCGGCAAGATGCCCGCCGTGCGCAATGCCGTCCAATGGTCGAACGCGCTGGCGATCGCGCAGATTGCGCGCGACGACAGCTGGCAGAATAGGGCGCCCGGCGCACTGTTCTTCCATGCGCGCTACGTCTCGCCCGGCTGGCGCAAGACGCGCATCGCGCAGATCGACAACCACATCTTCTATCGCTGAATTCGCGGGTGCGGGGGCCACGCCCCCCACCTCGTTCATTGCCAAGCCATTTTTGCTGGCGCATGATGCGGGTATGACGCGTCATTTTTCCGTCGCCCTGCTCGCGGCAGCGGCGCTTGCGCTCGGCGGTTGTGCCACGGCGGTTCCACCCGTCGAGGTTACCCGCTTCCATAACAATGCGACCGCCGGCCTGGCCCCAGGCACGCGCTATGCCGTCGAGGTGCTGCCGCACGGCGATGCCTCGTCGACGGGCGGCGCGGCGCAGCCGTCGCTCGAATGGAACAGCTATCGCATCGCGGTTGAGCGTCAGCTGCAATTGCTGGGCTTCGTCGCTGCGCCCGAAGGCACCGCCGCGCCGCTCAAGGTTCGCATCGCCTTCGACCGAAACGATCGCATGCCGCTTGCAAAGCGTTCGCCGGTTTCGGTCGGTGTTGGCGGATCGACGGGCAGCTATGGCTCGGGGGTGGGCCTCGGGATCGGCATCAATCTTGGTGGCGGGCCGAAACAGATGCAGGATCTGCAGCTGTCGGTGCGCATCGATGACGCGGCCACGGGCCAAGCCCTGTGGGAAGGCCGGGCGCTCAGCGCGGTGCCGGTGAAGGCGCCTGCGGCACAACCGTCGATTGCTGCGGCGAAATTGGCCGAAGCCCTATTCAAGGACTTCCCCGGCGAATCGGGACGCACTATCAGCGTCCCATGACAATCAGCATCAACGCCGCTTTCGACAGCGGCAATATCGTCGTGGATTCGATCGATGGCACGCGTGCCCGCCTTTCGATCCGCAAGGATCGCGAATCCGATTTCTTTCAGTGGTTCCATTTCCGCGTGGCCTGCGCGGTGGGCGATGAACTTGAACTGGCGATCGCCGGGCTGGGCGATTCGGCCTATCCCGATGGCTGGCCCGGCTATGCCGCCTGCGCCAGCTATGACCGCGAAAACTGGTTCCGGCTCGACACCGGCTACGATGCCGGGACGCTCACCATCAACCACAGCGCCGAAGGGCAGCTTCTGTGGATCGCCTATTTTGCTCCCTATTCGATGGAACGGCATCACGATCTGGTCGCCTCTGTGGCCGAATGCGACGGCGTTTCCTATCGCTGTCTCGGCACCAGTCTCGAGGGGCAGCCGATCGACTGCCTCGAAATGGGCACGGGGCCGGTCCAGGTGTGGCTGTATGCGCGCCAGCATCCGGGCGAGAGCATGGCCGAATGGTGGATGGAAGGCGCGCTTGAAAAGCTCACCGATCCTGCCGATCCCCATGCCCGGTCGCTACGGCAGAAATGCCGTTTCCACATCGTCCCGAACATGAACCCCGACGGGTCGCGCCGCGGTCATCTGCGCACCAACTATGCCGGGGTGAATCTCAACCGCGAATGGGACAATCCGACTGCCGATCGCAGCCCCGAAGTGCTCGCGGTGCGCAATGCGATGGACGAAAGCGGCGTCGATTGGGCGATGGACGTTCATGGTGACGAGGCGATTCCGGCGGTGTTCCTCGCAGGTTTCGAGGGCATCCCGTCGTTGAAGGACGAGCAACAGGCGGGCTATCTGGCCTTCCAGTCCGCCCTTGCCGCCAATACGCCCGATTTCCAGACCGTCCTCGGCTATGAAAGCTCGGCGCCGGGCAAAGCCAATCTGTCGATGTCGACGACGCAGCTCGCGGAACGCTTTGGTGCGGTGTCGATGACGATCGAAATGCCGTTCAAGGACAATCGCGATCTGCCAGATCCGGTCGCCGGCTGGTCGCCCGAACGCTCGAAGCTGCTCGCGCACGCGTGCCTCGCGACGCTGGACCAGATGCTTTGACCGATGCCGCAGGTCAGGACGGCTGGCATATCGTCGAGGACGATCTGTCGGGCGCTCCGATCCGCGCGCTGCTCGAACGGCATTTTGCCGGCATGCTCGCAAACTCGCCCGAGGAAAGCTGCCATTTCCTCGATTTCGAGGGGCTGAAGGCGCCGGGCGTTACCTTCTGGTCGATTCATTGCGGCCCCGATCTGGCGGGTTGCGGCGCGCTGAAGCGACTCGATGGCCGGCACGGCGAGATCAAGTCGATGCGCACCGCCGACGCCTTTCTGCGCCGCGGTGTCGCCGCCCGGATGCTGGACCACATCATCGAAGAGGCCCGCGCGGGCGGGCTTGAGCGACTCAGCCTCGAAACCGGGTCAGGCGCTGCCTTCGAACCGGCACTTGCGCTCTACCGGCGGCATGGCTTCACGGACTGTGCGCCTTTCGCGGATTACAGGCCCGATCCATTCAGTCGCTTCATGACGCGCGCAATCTAGCAACGCAAAACAGAAACGGGGCCCGGAAGGGACAGCCGGACCCCGTTCATACGGCCCATTCGGACCGGCGTTAGCCGCTCGCTTACGCGGCTTTCTTGGCTTCGATCGCCGTGGGCTGCGTGCCGCCGATGGCGATCTTGTGCGGCTTCATCGCTTCGGGCACTTCGCGCACCAGGTCGATGATCAGCAGCCCGTCGGCCAGGTCGGCGCGATCTACGCGCACGAAATCGGCAAGCTGGAAGCGGCGCTCGAAGGCGCGCGTCGCAATGCCGCTATACAGAAGCTGGCGCGTTTCGCCGTCCTTCGCGGGCGCCTTGCGGCCGCTGACGGTCAGCATATTCTGCTGCGCGGTGATGTCGATCTCTTCGCTCTTGAAACCCGCCACCGCGACAGTGATGCGGAAATGGTCGTCGGCGACCTTCTCGATATCGAAGGGCGGATAATTTTCGGCCGAACCGCTGTTTTCCAGAAAGTCGAACAGACGATCGAAACCGACGGTCGAGCGGCGATAGGGGGTCCAGTCAAAGCTGTTACGCATGGGTCATTCCTTCCTTGCAAAGCGAAGTCATCGGGCCGCGGCATGGCCTGCCGCGGCTTCCATCCGGCCCCGTTTCGGCGACCGGATGATCCGAATCTGGGATGGCGCCGACCCTTTTCAAGAGGGGCGGTGGCCCTTGCCCGAAAGCCGCGCTATGGCGCCCCCGAATCGCCCGCGCGGGCGCGCCCTTTGTCGAAAGGACAGATCATGCCGCAGCTCATCCTCATCCGTCACGGCCAGTCGCAGTGGAATCTCGAAAACCGCTTCACCGGCTGGTGGGACGTCGATGTCACCGAAAAAGGCGCGGCCGAGGCGTGGGCGGCGGGCGAACTGATGAAGGAAAAGGGTATCGCACCCGACACCTGCTTCACCTCGGTCCAGACGCGCGCGATCAAGACGCTCAACCTCGCGCTCGAGGCGATGGGCCGGCTCTGGCTGCCGGTGACCAAGGATTGGCACCTCAACGAACGCCATTATGGTGGGCTCACCGGCCTCGACAAGGCGGAGACCGCGGCCAGGCATGGCGAGGATCAGGTGAAGATCTGGCGCCGCAGCTTCGACACCCCGCCGCCGCCGCTTGAGGCCGGCTCGCCCTACGACCTGTCGCGTGATCCGCGCTACGCGGGCATCGCGATCCCGGCGACCGAAAGCCTGAAAGACACGATCGCGCGCGTTCTTCCTTATTATGACAGCGCGATCGCGCCGCAGCTGCGGGACGGCAGGACGGTGCTGATCTCGGCGCACGGCAACAGCCTGCGCGCACTGGTGAAGCATCTGTCGGGCATTTCCGACGCCGACATCACCGGCCTCGAAATCCCGACCGGCCAGCCGATCGTCTATGATCTGAACGACGATCTGACGGCGCGCGAACGCTATTACCTCAGCGAGCGGTAAGTCCTGTCGCCCCCGCGAAGGCGGGGGCCGCTATCGGCATGGCACAAGGCCTCCACCGGCCCCCGCCTTCGCGGGGGCGACGCATCTGCTTTAGTCGCGCAGCAGTTCGTTGATCCCTGTCTTCGCGCGAGTCTGCGCATCGACGCGCTTGACGATGACGGCGCAATAGAGCGACGGCCCCGGCGTTCCGTCGGGAAGCGGCTTGCCCGGAAGCGAACCCGGGACGACGACCGCATAGGCCGGAACCTCGCCGATGAAGACCTCGCCGGTCGCGCGGTCGACGATCTTGGTCGATGCGCCCAGATAGACGCCCATCGACAGCACCGCGCCCTCGCGCACGATCACGCCCTCGGCCACTTCGGCGCGCGCGCCGATGAAGGCGCCGTCCTCGATCACCACGGGTCCGGCCTGCAGCGGTTCGAGCACGCCGCCGATCCCCGCGCCGCCCGACAGGTGGACGTTCGCGCCGATCTGGGCGCAGCTGCCGACGGTGGCCCAGGCATCGACCATCGACCCCTCGCCGACATAGGCGCCGATATTGACGAAGCTCGGCATCAGCACGGCGCCTTTGCTGATGAAGGCGCCGCGGCGGACGATCGATCCGGGAACGGCGCGGAAGCCGGCATCACGGAATTCCGCCTCGCCCCAGCCGGCGAATTTCGACGGCACCTTGTCCCACCAGGTCGCGCCGCCGGCGCCGCCCTCGATAATCGCCATGTCGTTGAGGCGGAAGGAGAGCAGCACCGCCATCTTGAGCCACTGATTGACCTGCCACGTCCCGCCGGCATCGCGTTCGGCAACGCGGAAGCTGCCGTCATCGAGGCCCGCGAGCGCCGCCTCGACCGCGTCGCGCACCGCGCCGGTCGTCGTCAGCCCGAGCGTTTCGCGCGCATCCCAGGCGGCTTCGATCGTCGATTGCAGGTCGGTGCTCATGAAATTCCCCAAGGTTACGGCCCAAAATGCTCCGGAAGCGCATCAAGCCAGTCGGCGATGTCGTTCACATGAAAATCGACATGGTCCGGCAGGTGGTCGCGATGGCCGCTTTCGCTGCCATTGTCCAGCCATACGGTCGTCATTCCCAGCGCTTTGGCGGGGGTCAGATTGCGCGCCATATCCTCGACGAACAGGCTCTTCGCCGGATCGATTCCGAGATGGCCGATCATCATGCGATAAGCTTCGGCTTCGGGCTTCGGCGTATAGTGCGTCGTGCGAATATCGCAGATGCCGTCGAACAGATCGGCGATGCCCCGCGCGTCGAGCACGCGGGCCGCATAATCTGCATCGGCGTTGGTGAAGATCAGACGGCGGCCGGGTAGGCGTTCGAGGCCGGCACGCAGCCGCGCATCGGGCGCCAGCCGGTCGAGCGGGATATCGTGAACGTCGATCAGGAAATCTTCGGGATCGACGCCGTGGTGGCGCATCAGCCCCGCCATCGTCGTGCCATGATCGTGGAAATATTGCTTCTGCACGCGCCGCGCTTCGATGGCATCGACGCCCATCAGGCGCATGATGAAGGCGCCCATGCGCGCGTCGATCAGGTCGAACAGCCGCGCCGACGGATGGTAGAGCGTGTTGTCGAGATCGAAGATCCAGCAGTCGATATGATCGATCGGTACGGTCATGACGCCGCGCGCCATAGGACGCGGCGCCCGCGACGGCAAGGTAGCCGTGGCACACTTTGCGGTTCCCATGTTACCCCGCTAAGCAGGCTGCCACCGGGCAACAGGGGACAGACTGATGAAATCGACGATACTTCTTCCACTCGCGCTGGCAGGCGCGCTGCATTCGGCGCCGGTCGCGGCGCAGGCGCCGGCGCGCACGGTGATCCACGCGGGCACATTGATGGCGGAGCCGGGCAAGCCGGTGCGCGGCGCGACGACGATCATCGTCGAAAATGGCAAGGTGGTTGCGATTCTCGACGGCTTCCGGCCGGCCGATGCCGGCGCGGTGCTGATCGATCTCAAGGACAAATATGTCCTGCCCGGCCTGATCGACAGCCACGTCCACCTGACCAGCGATGCTGGCGGTCTGGCGGGCCAGCTCGAGGAAGTGACGCTCAGCCCTGCAGCACAGGCCTTCAATGCCGAGGTAAACGGCATGAAGACCCTGCGCGCGGGCTTCACCACGGTGCGCAATCTGGGCGATGGCGACGGGGCGACGCTGGCGCTGCGCGACGCGATCCTTGCGGGGAAGGTTGAGGGGCCGCGCATCGTCGATGCGGGTAATGCGATTTCGGGTAGCGCGGGGCATATGGACGGATCTCTCGGCTATCGGGACGAACTGCGCCCCTATTTCCAGGGAGCGGGCAACACCTGCAACGGTGCCGACGATTGCCGCCGCGCCGTCCGGCTTCAGGTCGGGCGCGGCGCCGACGTGATCAAATTCGCCTCGACCGGCGGCGTCAACAGCCGCATCGGTGCCGGGCTCGGCAAGCAGATGTTCGACGACGAGGCCAAGGCGATCGTCGATACCGCGCATATGTTCGGCAAAAAGGTCGCGGTCCATGCGCATGGTGCTGACGGCATCCGCCTGGCGCTCGACGCCGGCGCCGATTCGATCGAGCATGGCACGATCCTCGACGAAGCGACGATTGCCGCCTGGACGAAGTCGAAGGCCTATTATGTTCCGACCCTGTCGACCGTGAACGGCTACAAGGAACGGCTGGCGGCGAACGCGAACGCCTATGAACCCGATGTGCTTGCCAAGATTCGCTGGCGCATCTCGATCACCGGCAAAAGCCTCGAGCAACTCGTCCCGCGCGGCGTCCGTATCGCCTTTGGCACCGACGCGGGCGTGTCCAAGCATGGCCGCAACGCCGACGAATTCGAACTGATGGTCCAGCACGGTGTGAAGCCGATCGACGCGATCAAGGCTGCGACGGTCAACGCCGCCGATCTGCTCGGCCTCTCCGACGAAATCGGCACGATCGCGCCGGGCAAGAGCGCCGATATCATCGCGGTGGCGAGCGACCCGGTCGCCGACGTGACCGTGCTGAAGAAAGTCGATTTCGTGATGGCGCGGGGGGAAGTGGTTGATTGACCCGCATCGTCATTGCGAGGAGTGAAGCGACGCGGCAATCTAGGGTAGCGTCAACCAGCTCTGGATTGCTTCGCTTCGCTCGCAATGACGAGCTTCATTATGCCAACGCCGCGCGCAACTCCAGCCACCGCTCCAGCTTCGCCGCATAGCCCACCGTATTCGCTGCGCTGCTTGATGGCAGATCGACGAGCGCGACGCCCTCAAGCACTGGCAATTGCCTTCGCCCGATCGCTGCGGCCTTGCCGCCGTTGAAGGCAATCATGCGCATGTCGGGCAGTGCCGCGATCAGTGTCGCAAGGTCGTGCGCCTCGGCCTCGCGGATCAGCGAATCGCTGCTCGTAAGCCGCTCGGCCGAACGGATCACGTCCCACAGCCCGATCTTCGCATCCGCGAGTGCGCCCAGCCGCTCGTCATAGGTCATGGTGGCGAGTGGCCGGTCGATCGCTGCGCCCACCAGCCGCCAGAACTGGTTCCTCGGATGCGCATAATACCGCCGCTCGGCAAGCGAGCGCGCGCCGGGCAGGCTGCCGAGAATCAGCAGACGGGTGTCGGGCGCGACGTGCGGCGCGAAGCTGGCGTGGCGAACCGGGGGCATTTACGGAGGCGCTCCCGGCCATAAATCCGCGGCGCAAGCCGCTTGACGCTTGACCGCAAAGGGAATCACCGCTAGGGGCGCCCCCGTTCGAAAGCGGCGGACTTTCCGCCAAACGCGATCACAACAGCGCTTGAACATTGCTGGCGCGGATGGAGCCTCCGGAGGACGAATGTGTCCGCCGGGGTCTTTTGCTGTTATCAGGTCGGGGCATTTCGATGCCCCGGAGCTTCATCCACCGCAGTAGAGTAACCGTTCGCTCTGATGGGCGGACACTTGAAGGTGAAGCATTCATGCCCACGATCAACCAGCTGGTCCGCAAGGGCCGGACTCCGCAGAAGGTGAAGTCCAAGGTCCCGGCGATGGAAGCGAACCCTCCTACATCCCCGGCGAAGGCCACAACCTCCAGGAACACAGCGTCGTGCTGATCCGCGGCGGCCGTGTGCGCGACCTTCCCGGTGTCCGTTACCACGTCCTTCGCGGCGTTCTGGACACCCAGGGTGTGAAGGACCGCAAGCAGAGCCGTTCGAAATACGGTGCGAAGCGTCCGAAGTAAGGACGGCTTTTTCGGCTATTTGATCATCCCGCGGGCGCGTTGCGCCGGGATGCTGTTGTAAAAGGAATTACCTATGGCTCGTCGTCGTCGTCCCGAACGCCGCGAAATCCTGCCCGATCCCCGTTTCGGGGATGTCGTGCTGTCGAAGTTCATGAACAGCGTCATGCTCGACGGTAAGAAGTCGGTCGCCGAAAGCATCGTCTATGGTGCGCTCGAAGCGGTCGAGGCCCGCGCTAAGAAGGAACCGCTCGGCGTGTTCCACGAAGCGCTCGCCAACATCCGTCCGAACATCGAAGTGCGCAGCCGCCGCGTCGGTGGTGCGACCTATCAGGTTCCGGTCGAAGTCCGTCCGGACCGTGCGCAGGCACTGGCGATCCGCTGGCTGATCACCGCAGCGCGCAACCGTAGCGAAACCACGATGGCCGCGCGCCTGTCGGGCGAACTGCTCGACGCGTCGAACAATCGCGGCAACGCGGTGAAGAAGCGCGAAGACACGCACCGCATGGCGGAAGCGAACCGCGCCTTTAGCCACTACCGCTGGTAACGGGCGACGGGTTTTCGGCCCGTCTCGCAATCGTAACAATCCTTCCTATATCGGGGGTGGCTCCAAAGGCCTCCCCCAAAACCCAAGGAAAAGATCATGGCACGCAGCCATCCGCTCGAACGCTATCGCAATTTCGGTATCATGGCGCACATCGACGCCGGCAAGACCACGACGACCGAGCGCATTCTCTATTACACCGGCAAGTCCTACAAGATCGGCGAAGTCCACGACGGCGCCGCGACGATGGACTGGATGGAACAGGAACAGGAACGCGGCATCACGATCACGTCGGCCGCCACCACCTGTCTGTGGAAGGCCGATGAGGGTCAGGGCCCCGAACACCGCCTGAACATCATCGACACCCCTGGCCACGTCGACTTCACCATCGAAGTCGAACGCAGCCTGCGCGTTCTCGACGGCGCGGTTGCCGCGTTCGACGGCGTTGCCGGTGTCGAACCGCAGTCGGAAACCGTGTGGCGCCAGGCGGACAAGTACAAGGTTCCGCGGATGTGCTTCATCAACAAGCTCGACCGCACCGGTGCCAATTTCTACTACTGCGTCCAGACGATCATCGATCGCCTGGGTGCGGTGCCGGCCGTGCTGTACCTCCCCATCGGGGCGGAATCGGACTTCAAGGGCCTCGTCGACCTCGTCAACGAACGCGCGATCATCTGGAAGGATGAAAGCCTGGGCGCCGAATTCTTCTATGAAGACATCCCGGCCGACCTCGTCGACAAGGCTGCCGAATATCGCGAAAAGCTCGTCGAACTCGCCGTCGAACAGGACGACGATGCGATGGAAGCCTATCTCGAAGGCACGCTGCCCGACGTCGCGACGCTGAAGGCACTGATCCGCAAGGGCACGCTCGGCCAGGCGTTCGTTCCGGTGCTGTGCGGCTCGGCGTTCAAGAACAAGGGCGTCCAGACGCTGCTCGACGCGGTCGTCGACTATCTGCCTTCGCCGCTCGACATCCCCGACGTCCAGGGCATCAACCCGGACACCGAGGAAGCCGACTCGCGTCCGACGTCGGACAGCGCACCGCTGTCGATGCTCGCGTTCAAGATCATGAACGACCCGTTTGTCGGCTCGCTCACCTTCGCACGCATCTATTCGGGTACGCTCTCGAAGGGCACCTACCTGAACTCGGTGAAGGACAAGAAGGAAAAGATCGGCCGTATGCTCCTCATGCACGCCAACTCGCGTGAGGACATCGAAGAAGCCTATGCGGGCGACATCGTTGCGCTCGCCGGCCTCAAGGAAACGACGACGGGCGACACGATCTGCGCGAACAATGCGCCGATCATCCTCGAACGGATGGAATTCCCCGAGCCGGTCATCGAGCTGTCGGTCGAACCCAAGACCAAGGCCGACCAGGAAAAGATGGGCGTCGCCCTCAACCGCCTGGCCGCCGAGGATCCCTCGTTCCGCGTCTCGACCGACCATGAATCGGGCCAGACGATCATCAAGGGCATGGGCGAGCTTCACCTCGACATTCTCGTCGATCGCATGAAGCGCGAATTCAAGGTCGAAGCGAATGTCGGTGCGCCGCAGGTGGCGTATCGCGAAAGCCTCGCGAAGCCGGTCGAAGTCGACTACACCCACAAGAAGCAGTCGGGTGGTTCGGGTCAGTTCGGTCGCGTCAAGGTCCAGGTCACCCCGGGCGAACGCGGCAGCGGCGTCACCTTCACCGACGAGATCAAGGGCGGCAACATCCCGCGCGAATATATCCCGGCGGTCGAAAAGGGTTTCCGCGAATCGGCTGAAAACGGTCACATGATCGGCTTCCCGATCATCGACTTCGACATCAAGCTGATCGACGGTGCGTACCACGATGTCGACTCGTCGGCGCTGGCGTTCGAAATCGCGGGCCGTGCGGCGATGCGCGAAGTGGCGGCAAAGGCCGGCATCAAGCTGCTCGAACCGGTGATGAAGGTCGAAGTTGTTACCCCTGAAGAATTCATGGGCGACGTGATCGGCGACCTCAACAGCCGTCGTGGCCAGATCCAGGGTACGGACAGCCGCGGCAACGCCCAGGTGGTTGAAGCCATCGTGCCGCTCGCCAATATGTTCGGCTACGTCAACCAGCTGCGTTCTTTCACCCAGGGCCGCGCCCAGTACACGATGCAGTTCTCGCACTATGAAGAAGTGCCGAACAACGTCGCGGACGAGGTGAAGGCGAAGATGGCCTGATCCGGTTTGGCCGTGCGGGGCTTGCCTCGCACGGCGGACCCGGACAAGCGCGGGCTTGCACCGCGCGGCAAGACCTACTAAGGGCGGCGCCTGATTCAGCAGGCTCGTCCAGGACTGATCAACTCAACACGCGAACAAGAAGGTTCAAGAAACATGGCTAAGGCTAAATTTGAGCGGACGAAGCCGCACTGCAACATCGGCACCATCGGTCACGTCGACCATGGCAAGACCTCGCTGACCGCCGCGATCACCAAGGTGCTCGCCGAAGAAGGTCTGTCGCAGAAGGTCGACTTCGAAAACATCGACAAGGCGCCCGAAGAGCGCGAACGCGGCATCACCATTTCGACCGCGCACGTCGAATATGAAACCAAGGAACGCCACTATGCGCACGTCGACTGCCCGGGTCACGCCGACTATGTGAAGAACATGATCACCGGCGCGGCGCAGATGGACGGCGCGATCCTGGTGGTTTCGGCTGCTGACGGCCCGATGCCGCAGACCAAGGAGCACATCCTGCTCGCGAAGCAGGTTGGCGTTCCGACCATGGTCGTCTTCCTGAACAAGGTCGACCAGCTCGACGATCCCGAACTGCTCGAACTCGTCGAACTCGAAATCCGCGAAGAACTTTCGAAGCGCGACTTCGACGGCGACAATATTCCGATCATCGCGGGTTCGGCTCTCGCCGCCCTCGAAAGCCGCGACGACAACATCGGCAAGGAAGCCATCCTGAAGCTGATGGAAGCCGTCGACAGCTGGATCCCGCAGCCGGAACGTCCGCTCGACAAGCCCTTCCTGATGCCGATCGAAGACGTGTTCTCGATTTCGGGTCGTGGTACGGTTGTCACCGGCCGCGTCGAAACCGGCATCGTCAAGGTTGGTGAAGAAGTCGAAATCGTCGGCATCAAGGACACCAAGAAGACGACCGTCACCGGCGTCGAAATGTTCCGCAAGCTGCTCGATCAGGGCCAGGCTGGCGACAACATCGGTGCGCTGATCCGCGGCGTCGGCCGTGAAGAAGTCGAGCGTGGCCAGGTTCTGGCGAAGCCCGGCTCGATCACGCCGCACACCGAGTTCACCTCGGAAGTGTACGTCCTGTCGAAGGACGAAGGCGGCCGTCACACGCCGTTCTTCGCGAACTATCGTCCGCAGTTCTACTTCCGCACCACCGACGTCACCGGCGAAGTCATCCTGCCGGAAGGCACGGAAATGGTCATGCCGGGCGACAACGTCCAGCTGACGGTCAAGCTCATCGCTCCGATCGCCATGGACCAGGGCCTGCGCTTCGCGATCCGCGAAGGTGGCCGCACGGTCGGCGCAGGGGTTGTGGCCTCGATCATTAAGTAATATAGGGCCACGAGCCGCTCGAATCGGGTGATTCGGGCGGCTCGTAGCTTTTGAGATTTTTGATGGCCTTTCCGGCCTCCATGCGGGGGTCGGGACGGGCCATTTCGGCTCTTTCGCATCGTCAGACGGGATTCGACTGGAATAGTCATGGAAACGCAGAATATTCGCATTCGCCTGAAGGCCTTTGATCACCGCGTGCTCGATCAGGCCACCACCGACATCGCCGATACGGCACGTCGTACGGGCGCCCTCATTCGCGGTCCCATCCCGCTGCCGACGCGCATTGAAAAATTCACCGTGAACCGCGGTCCGCATGTCGACAAGAAGTCGCGCGAGCAGTTCGAGGTGCGTACCCACAAGCGGCTGCTCGACATCGTGCAGCCCACCCCGCAGACGGTCGATGCGCTGATGAAGCTCGACCTCGCCGCGGGCGTGAACGTCGAAATCAAGTTGGCCTAAATAGCCAGCGTGCTCCGGACTTGATCCGGAGCCCAGGGTAGAAGCGGCCGATAGGTCGCACTGAAGCCGCCCTGGGTTTCTGCTTTCGCAGGAACACATTCAGGTTTCGGAGGATACCGCCGGATTGATCCGGGCTGCGTCCCCCGTCTTGCCGCTGACCCCACGGGAAAGCGGTACCTCAGCCCGGACGGGGCGATGCATCGAAATTTCGGGCTGGGAGGACAGTCATCGAACCCAGGTTCGGTGGGGTCCACACGCCGTGCGGAAATGGTTCTGCCCGGCCTCTGTTAGGAGTGAATGATCATGCGCACTGGCGTGATCGCGAAAAAAATGGGGATGACCCGCCTGTTTCAGGACGATGGCCGCCATGTGCCCGTCACCGTTCTGAGCCTCGAAGGCTGCCAGGTCGTCTCGGTTCGCGAAAAGGAACGCGACGGCTATGTGGCCGTCCAGCTCGGTGCCGGCTCGGCAAAGGCGAAGAATGTCGCCAAGCCGCAGCGCGGGGCCTATGGCAAGGCCGAAGTCGAGCCCAAGGCGAAGCTCGTCGAATTCCGCGTTGCTGACGACGCGACGCTCGACGTCGGCGCCGAACTGTCGGCCGACCATTTCGTCGCCGGCCAGATGGTCGATATCCAGGGTGTCACCCAGGGTAAGGGCTTTGCCGGTGCGATGAAGCGCTGGGGTTTCGGCGGTATGCGCGCCACCCACGGTGTTTCGATCAGCCACCGTGCCCATGGTTCGACCGGTAACCGCCAGGATCCGGGCCGCGTCTTCAAGAACAAGAAGATGGCCGGCCACATGGGCGCGCGCAATCGCACCCAGCAGAATCTCGAAATCGTCCGCACCGACGCCGAGCGCGGTCTTCTCTTCGTCAAGGGTTCGGTCCCTGGCTCGAAGGGCGGCTGGCTGCTGGTTCGCGATGCGATGAAGCTGCCGCGTCACCCCGAAGCCCCTTATCCGGCGGCGGTCAAGAGCGCGGCGAACAGCAACAATGCCCCGGCTGAAACCCCTGCGGAAGCAGAGGTCGAAACGACCGCGGCCGACGGCGCACAGGAGTCCTGATCATGAAGGTCAAGGTACAGACCCTCGATGGCAAGGCTGGCGCCGACATCGATCTTAACGACGACGTCTTCGGCGTCGACGCGCGGGCGGACATCCTCCACCGTGTCGTCGCCTGGCAGCTCGAAAAGCGTCGCGGCCCCGCCCGCGCCGCCCGCGAGCGCAGCGACGTTGCCCGCACCGGCAAGAAGTTCGGTCGCCAGAAGGGCGGCGGTACCGCCCGTCACGGCGATCGCAAGGCGCCGATCTTCATCGGCGGTGGCAAGGCGCACGGTCCCCGGGCCCGCACTTTCGGCCACTCGCTGAACAAGAAGATCCGCGCTCTTGGTCTCAAGATGGCGCTGAGCGACAAGGCAAAGGGCGGCAAGCTCGTTGTCATCGACACGCTCGAGCTCAAGGAAGCCAAGACCAAGGTGCTGGCCGGCAAGCTCGGCAAGCTCGACCTCGGTCGCCGTGCACTCTTCATCGACGGCGATGCGGTCCATGACAGCTTCGCCCAGGCTTCGGCCAACATCGTCGGCGTCGATTCGCTGCCGGCGATCGGTGCCAACGTCTATGACATCCTTCGCGCCGACACGCTGGTCCTGACCCGCGCGGCGGTCGAAAAGCTGGAGGCCCGCTGCAATGGCTAAGGCAAAGACCATCGATGCGCGTCACTATGACGTGATCCTGTCGCCAGTGATCACCGAAAAGTCGACGCTGCTCAGCGAAAACGACGCCGTCGTCTTCCGCGTCGCCAACGACGCAACGAAGCCGGCGATCAAGGCCGCCGTCGAGGCGCTGTTCGATGTCAAGGTGCTCAGCGTGAACACGCTGGTCACCAAGGGCAAGACCAAGCGCTGGAAGGGCAAGCCCTACACCCGCAGCGACGTGAAGAAGGCGATCGTTCGCCTGGCCGAAGGCCAGTCGATCGACGTCACCACTGGCGTCTGACGGATAGGGGAAGGCAGAGAAAATGGCACTCAAATCCTATAATCCGACCAGCCCCGGACAGCGTGGCCTGATCCTCGTCGACAAATCGTCGCTGTGGAAGGGCAAGCCCGTCAAGGCGCTGACCGAAGGCAAGCGCAAGACCGGTGGCCGCAACAACAAGGGCCATGTGACCTCGCGCGGCATCGCCGGCGGTCACAAGCAGAAGTATCGCTTCATCGACTTCAAGCGTCGCAAGTGGGGCGTTCCGGCGACCGTCGAACGGCTCGAATATGACCCGAACCGCACGGCCTTCATCGCACTCATCAAATATGAGGACGGTGATCTGGCCTATATCCTGGCGCCGCAGCGCCTGGCGGTTGGCGATACGGTCGTCGCGGACAAGAAGACCGACGTGAAGCCCGGCAATGCGATGGAATTGTCGCAGATGCCGGTCGGCACGATCGTCCACAATATCGAGATGAAGCCGGGCAAGGGCGGCCAGATCGCCCGTTCGGCCGGCACTTATGCCCAGGTCGTCGGTCGTGACCGCGGTCTTGTCATCGTGCGTCTCGGTTCGGGCGAGCAGCGCTACATTCGCGGCGAATGCATGGGCACGGTCGGTGCGGTGTCGAACCCCGACAACCAGAACACCAACCTGGGCAAGGCCGGCCGCAGCCGCTGGCTCGGCAAGCGTCCGCTGACCCGCGGCGTCGCCAAGAACCCGGTCGACCACCCGCACGGCGGTGGTGAAGGCCGCACCTCGGGCGGCCGTCACCCGGTCACCCCGTGGGGCAAGCCGACCAAGGGCGCCCGTACCCGCCACAACAAGTCGACCGACAAGATGATCATCCGGTCGCGTCACGCGAAGAAGAAGAGGTAAGCCATGGCACGCTCGGTCTGGAAGGGTCCGTTCGTCGACCTTCATCTCCTCAAGAAAGCCGAAGCGGCTCAGGACGGCGGCAGCTCAGCGCCGATCAAGACCTGGTCGCGTCGCTCCACTATCCTGCCGCAGTTCGTCGGGCTGACCTTCAACGTCTACAACGGCCGCAAGTTCGTGCCGGTGTCGGTCAATGAAGACATGGTCGGCATGAAGCTGGGTGAATTTGCGCCGACGCGCTTCTTCCCCGGTCACGCGGCCGACAAGAAGGGCAAACGCTAATGGGCAAGGAAAAATCCCCTCGCCGCGTTGCGGACAATGAGGCGCTGTCGGTCGGCACGCAGATTCGCGGTTCGGCGCAGAAGCTGAACCTCGTTGCCGCGCTGATCCGCGGCCGCAAGGTCGAAGACGCGATGAACGTCCTCGCTTTCTCGAAGAAGGCGATGGCTGTCGATGTGCGCAAGGTTCTCGCCAGCGCCGTCGCCAACGCGGAAAACAACCACAACCTCGATGTCGATGCACTCGTCGTCAAGGAAGCGAGCGTCGGCAAGTCGTTCACGATGAAGCGCTGGCATGCGCGCGGTCGCGGCAAATCGACCCGGATCGAAAAGCCGTTCAGCCGCATCCGCATCGTCGTCCGCGAACAGGAAGAAGAGGCGTAAGATGGGCCAGAAGAGCAATCCGATCGGCCTGCGCCTGCAGGTCAACCGCACTTGGGACAGCCGCTGGTTCGCGGAAGGCCAGGATTATGGACGCATGCTTATCGAGGATCTGAAGATCCGCAAATATGTGTTCAAGACCCTGCCGCAGGCCGCGATTTCGAAGGTCGTCATCGAACGTCCGGCGAAGCTGTGCCGCGTGTCGATCTATGCCGCCCGTCCGGGCGTCATCATCGGCAAGAAGGGCGCGGACATCGAAAAGCTGCGCAAGGCGCTCGGCGAAATGACCGGCAGCGACGTGAGCCTGAACATCGTCGAAATCCGCAAGCCGGAAGTCGATGCCAAGCTCGTCGCGCAGGGCATTGCCGACCAGCTCGAACGCCGCGTTGCCTTCCGCCGTGCGATGAAGCGCGCGGTTCAGTCGGCGATGCGTCTGGGCGCCGAAGGCATCCGCATCAACTGTGCGGGTCGTCTCGGCGGCGCGGAAATCGCCCGCACCGAATGGTATCGCGAAGGCCGCGTTCCGCTGCACACGCTGCGTGCGAACGTCGATTATGCCGAGGCCGAAGCCCACACCGCCTATGGCGTGTGCGGCATGAAGGTCTGGATCTTCAAGGGCGAGATCCTGGGCCACGACCCGATGGCGACCGACCGGCTGATGCTCGACGCGCAGACGTCGGGCGTTCGCCCGGCGCGCGATGAACGCCGTTAAGGAACGCTGAAATGTTGCAACCGAAGAAAACCAAGTTCCGCAAGGCCTTCAAGGGCCGCATCCATGGCAATGCCAAGGGTGGCACCAGCCTGAACTTCGGCTCCTACGGCCTGAAGGCGATGGAACCCGAGCGCATCACCGCGCGCCAGATCGAAGCGGCTCGCCGCGCGATCAGCCGTGCGATCAAGCGTCAGGGCCGCCTCTGGATTCGCGTGTTTCCCGACCTTCCCGTGTCGTCGAAGCCCGCCGAAGTCCGTATGGGTAAAGGCAAGGGCGCGCCCGAATATTGGGCCGCTCGCGTCAAGCCCGGCCGCATCCTGTTCGAACTCGACGGCGTTCCCGGCCCCGTGGCCGCGCTGGCGTTCGAGCGTGCGGCGATGAAGCTGCCGATCAAGACGAAGGTCGTCGCCCGCCTCGGCGACACCTCGCACCTGGAGGGTTGAGGGCCATGGCCAAGACCGAAGATGTGACCAAGAAGACCGACGACCAGCTCGCCGAACAGCTTGGCGAACTGAAGCGCGAGGCGTTCAACCTCCGTTTCCAGGCCGCCACGGGCCAGCTCGAAAAGGCTTCGCGGGTCAAGGAAGTGCGGCGCACGATCGCCCGCATCAAGACCGAACAAACCGCGCGCGTTCGCGCGGCGGCGAAGTAAGGAGACTGTCATGCCGAAGCGCATTCTGACCGGCACGGTAGTGTCCGACAAGGGCGACAAGACCGTCGTGGTGAAGGTGGAGCGTAAGGTTAAGCACCCGCTCTACGGCAAGATCATCCGGCGTTCGAAGAAGTATCACGCCCATGATGAGGACAACGCCATCACGACTGGCGAAACCGTCCGCATCGAGGAAACGAAGCCGATTTCGAAGCTGAAGACGTGGAAGGTTCTCGAAAAGGTCGAAACCTCCACCAAGCCGAAAGCGGCCGAAGCCTGAGGGCTTCACGCAAGTTTCACGGAACCGCCGGGGTGGCCCGGTAGGCCAAGGAAGAAGGAAATGCATCGATGATCCAGATGCAGTCACAACTGGAAGTCGCCGATAACAGCGGCGCGAAGCGCGTCCAGTGCATCAAGGTGCTGGGCGGCTCGAAGCGTCGCACGGCCGGCGTGGGCGACCTTATCGTCGTCTCGATCAAGGAAGCCCAGCCGCGCGGCAAGGTGAAGAAGGGTGACGTGCATCGTGCCGTCATCGTTCGCACCGCCAAGGACGTTCGTCGTGCCGACGGTTCGGTGATCCGTTTCGACAGCAACGCCGCCGTGCTCGTCAACAAGAATGAAGAGCCGATCGGCACCCGTATCTTCGGCCCCGTCGTCCGCGAACTGCGCGGCAAGGGCTATATGAAGATCATCAGCCTGGCGCCGGAGGTGCTTTGACCATGGGTATGGCCAAGATCAAGAAGGGTGATACCGTCGTCGTCCTGTCCGGCAAGGACAAGGGCAAGACCGGCGAAGTGACACAGAGCCTGCCGAAGGACGGCAAGGTCGTCGTCGCGGGTGTCAACATCATCACGCGCCACAAGAAGCCGAGCCAGCAGGACCCGCAGGGCGGCCTCGAGCGCAAGGAAGCGCCGCTGCACGTCAGCAAGGTCGCGGTTGCCGATCCCAAGACCGGCAAGCCGACGCGCGTCCGCTTTGAAACCAAGGACGGCAAGAAGGTCCGCGTGGCCGTGAAGTCCGGGGAGACGATCAATGGCTGACAACTACACCCCGCGCATGCGCAAGCTCTATGACGACCAGATCGTCAAGGCGATGACCGAAAAGTTCGGTTACAAGAATGCGATGGAAGTTCCGAAGATCGAGAAGATCACGCTCAACATGGGCGTGGGCGATGCGGTCCAGGACAAGAAGAAGGTCGAAACGGCCGCTTCGGAAATGGAACTGATCGCTGGCCAGAAGCCCGTGATCACCAAGGCGAAGAAGTCGATTGCCGGCTTCAAGCTGCGTGAAGGCATGCCGATCGGCTGCAAGGTGACCCTGCGTCGCGAGCGGATGTATGAATTCCTCGACCGCCTGATCACCATCGCGATGCCGCGCATCCGCGACTTCCGCGGCGTGTCGCCGAAGAGCTTCGACGGTCGGGGCAACTATGCCCTTGGCCTGAAGGAACAGATCATCTTCCCCGAGATCAACTATGACCGCATCGATCAGGTGCGCGGCATGGATGTGATCGTGACCACGTCGGCGCGTACGGACGAGGAAGCCCGCGAACTGCTCAAGCTGTTCGGCTTCCCCTTCCCGATCGAAGCCCAGGCCAAGGAAGCCGCCTGAGTCCCCGCTGGGGATCCTCGGGCCGGACAGGAACAAGGAAAGAGAACTTAAGTCATGGCGAAACTGAGTTCGGTGAACAAGAATGAGCGTCGCAAGAAGCTGGTGAAGAAATATGCCGGCCGCTATGCGAAACTGAAGGCCATTGCGGCCGACACCTCGCTCGACGACGGCGAGCGTCTGATCGCGCGCCTCAAGATGGCGGAAATTCCGCGCAACGGTAACCCGACCCGTATCCGTAACCGGTGCGAACTGACGGGCCGTCCGCGCGCTTATTATCGCAAATTCCGGCTGTGCCGTATTCAGCTCCGCGATCTGGCCAACAAGGGCCTGATCCCCGGCGTTGTGAAGTCGAGCTGGTAAGGAACACGCAACATGGCAATGACCGATCCTTTGGGTGATATGCTCACCCGCATCCGCAACGGCCAGCAGGCGAAGAAGGACAGCGTCCTGACGCCGGCTTCGACGCTGCGTGTCCGCGTTCTCGACGTGCTCAAGCGCGAAGGCTACATCCGTGGCTACAGCGAAGAAGTGCTTGGCACCAAGGGCCAGCACAAGGGCATCCGCATCGAGCTCAAATATTTCGAAGGCCAGCCGGCGATCCGCCACGTGGCGCGCGTCTCGAAGCCGGGACGCCGCGTCTATTCGGGTTCGAAAGAACTGCCGGTCGTTCGCAACGGCCTAGGCATCACCATCGTGTCGACCCCGCGCGGTGTCCTCTCGGACGCCGAAGCACGCGAGCATAATGTCGGCGGCGAAGTGCTGGCGGAGGTGTTCTAATGTCGCGCATCGGTAAAAAGGCAGTGGAGATCCCCAGCGGCGTAACCGCCGCGATCGACGGCGGCCAGCTGTCGGTCAAGGGCCCCAAGGGCACGCTGGCGATGCCGCTGTCCGACAACATCAAATATGAAGTCGGCGAAGGCGCCATCTCGGTGCAGCCCGCGAACGAAAGCCGCGAAGCGCGCGCTTTCTGGGGTATGCAGCGTACGCTGGTGCAGAACCTGATCACGGGCGTGACCGAGGGCTTCACCAAGGTGCTCGAAATCACGGGTGTCGGCTACCGCGCCAACGCGCAGGGCAAGAATCTGAAGCTGCAGCTCGGCTACAGCCACGATGTCGATTTCGCGGTGCCGGAAGGCATCGAGATCAAGACGCCGGATAACACGACGATCGAGATCAGCGGCATCGACAAGCAGAAGGTCGGCCAGGTCGCGGCGGAAATCCGCCGCTGGCGCAAGCCCGAACCCTATAAGGGCAAGGGTATCAAGTATCGCGGCGAGTACATCTTCCGCAAAGAAGGCAAGAAGAAGTAAGCCATGGCACATCTTACCCCTTTCGAAAAACGTCGCCAGCGCGTTCGTACCGCGCTCCGCCTGCGGGCTGCCGGGCGTCCGCGCCTTTCGGTGCACCGCTCGGGCCGTCACATCTATGCGCAGCTCATCGATGATGCCGCCGGCAAGACGCTGGCTGCGGCTTCGACGCTCGACAAGGATCTGCGCGGCAAGACCGGCGCAACGGCTTCGGCTGCTGCCGAAGTCGGCAAGCGCCTTGCCGACGCCGCCAAGAAGGCGGGCGTGACGCAGGTCGTGTTCGACCGCGGCGGCTTCCTGTTCCACGGGCGCATCAAGGCGCTGGCCGACGCGGCGCGCGAAGGCGGATTGGAGTTCTGATTATGGCTGATGAAAACACCACGGGTCAGGGCAACCAGCCCGAGGCGATCCTCGCGCCTGAAACCACCAACGCCGAAGTCACGGGTCGTCGCGGTCGCGGCGGTCGCGATGGCGGCCGCGGCGGTCGTGAAGGTGGCCGTGGCCGCCGCGACGATCGTCGTCCGCGCGACGAAGATGGTGGCGAAGAGCTGATTGAAAAGCTCGTCCACATCAACCGCGTTTCGAAGACCGTGAAGGGTGGCAAGCGCTTCGGTTTCGCGGCGCTCGTCGTCGTCGGCGACGGCAAGGGCCGCGCCGGTTTCGGTCATGGCAAGGCGCGCGAAGTGCCCGAAGCCATTTCGAAGGCGACCGCCGCTGCGAAGAAGGCGATGATTCGCGTTCCGCTGCGCGACGGCCGCACGCTGCACCATGACGGCCGCGGCCACTTCGGCGCCGGCAACGTCACCGTGCGTTCGGCACCCGCGGGTACCGGCATCATCGCCGGTGGTCCGATGCGTGCCGTGTTCGAATCGCTCGGTGTTGCCGATGTGGTGACCAAGTCGGTCGGCACGTCGAACCCCTACAACATGATCCGTGCGACTTTCGAGGCGCTCGGCGAACAGACCAGCCCGAAGTCGGTCGCGCAGCGTCGCGGCAAGAAGGTTTCGGACCTGATCAAGCGCGGCGGCGTGTCCGATCGTGCAGCCGAGGCGGAAGCCGCAGCGGTGACGGAGTAAGACAATGGCCGACAAGAAGATCAAGATCCGCCAGATCGGTTCGCCGATCCGTCGTCCCAAGGATCAGCGCAAGATCCTGACCGGCCTCGGCCTGGGCAAGATGAACCGCGAAGTCGAACTGGTCGACACCCCGGAAGTGCGCGGCATGATCCGCAAGCTTCCCCACATGGTGGAAGTAATCGAGGGCTAAGGTGAAGCTCTATCGCCTGTTGACCGGTCCCGACGACGCCGCCTTTTGCGCGCGTGTCGAAGGGCTGCTCAACCGGGGGTGGCAACTTCACGGAAGTCCGTCGATCACCTGCGTCGATGGCCGCGGCTATGTGGCGCAGGCGATCGTGATGGAAAAGGCCGGGCCCTATCCCGGCTTCCAACCGTCGAGTGAAATCGAACCCGACTGAAACACCGGGTTCAAAGCGCGACAAAAGCGAAAGCGAGTGCAATGACTATCAAGCTTAACGATCTTCGTGACAACAATGGCGCCCGCAAGAGCCGTATGCGCGTCGGACGCGGCATCGGTTCGGGCAAGGGCAAGACCGCCGGCCGCGGCCAGAAGGGCCAGAAGGCCCGCAGCGGTGTCGCGATCAACGGCTTCGAAGGCGGCCAGATGCCGCTCCACATGCGCATCCCGAAGCGCGGCTTCAACAACATCTTCGGCAAGGATTTCGCGATCGTGAACCTGGGCCAGGTGCAGAAGCTGGTCGATGCCAAGAAGCTCGACCCCAAGGCGACTGTCGACCATGCGGCGCTGAAGGCTGCCGGCGTGGCCCGCGGCGGCAAGGACGGCGTCCGCCTCCTCGCCAAGGGCGAACTGACCGCGAAGCTCAACTTCGCCGTTGCCGGCGCGTCGAAGGGCGCGATCGAGGCGGTGGAAAAGGCGGGCGGCAAGGTCGACCTGCCGGCGGCCGAAGCGAAGGCCGAGTAATTCGGACAAGGGGCGGTTCCGAAAGGGATCGCCCTTCGTCTTTGTGACCATCTATATTCCCGTTCGATAGCGCAGGTTCGAGAGGCATTCCCGCCCTGCCCGATGCGAACGGATCGATGGGGCGAATGAACGCCCTATCAAAAATGGGCCTTTCCCCTTGCGCTTCGTAACCGCCGAACGCACATAGGCGCGGGGTCGCCGGGGGCGCGGTCCGGAATATCCTCGAGGAAACTACCCATGGCCTCTCGCGCCGACCAGCTTGCTTCCAGCATCAATTTTTCGAAGTTCGGCAAGGCGACCGAACTCAAGAACCGCATCTGGTTCACGATCGGCGCGCTGATCGTCTTCCGCTTCCTGTCGTTCGTGCCGCTGCCCGGGGTCGACCCCGTGGCGCTGTCGCGTCTTTACAGCCAGGCGGCGTCGGGCGGCATCCTCGACATCTTCAACACCTTCTCGGGCGGCAGCCTGGAGCGCATGAGCATCATCGCGCTCGGCGTCATGCCCTATATCACGGCGTCGATCGTCGTGCAGCTCGCCGCTGCGCTGGCCCCGAGCCTCGCCGCGCTCAAGAAAGAGGGCGAAAGCGGCCGCAAGAAGCTCAACCAATATACGCGCTACGGCACCGTGCTGCTCACCGCGATCCAGGGCTATTTCATTGCCGTCGGGCTGGAAACGCTCGGCCAGAGCCAGGGCATCGCCGCGGTCGTCGATCCGGGCATGATGTTCCGCGTCGGCGCAGTCATCAGCATCGTCGGCGGTACGCTGTTCCTGATGTGGCTCGGCGAACAGATCACCAGCCGCGGGATCGGCAACGGTGTCTCGCTGATCATCATGGCGGGCATTCTCGCGCAGCTTCCGCGCAGCTTTGCCCAGATGTTCACGCAGGTTCGCGAAGGATCGATGGGCGGCGGCACGATCGTCGCGGTCATCGGCGGCGCGATCATCATCATCGCCTTCATCAGCTTCATGGAACGCGCACAGCGCCGCGTGCTCGTCCAGTATCCGAAGCGCGCGACGCAGCGCGGCGTGATGCAGGCCGAGCGCAGCCACCTGCCGCTGAAGGTCAATACCGCGGGCGTGATCCCGCCGATCTTCGCCTCGTCGCTGTTGCTGATGCCGCTGACCGTCACGCAGATGCTGGGCAATAATGTGAAGGGCGACACCGCCTGGGGCGATTTCCTCATCACGCTCAACCAGTATCTCGCGCACGGCCAGCCGCTCTATATGGCGCTCTATGCCGCGGGCATCATCTTCTTCTGCTTCTTCTACGTCGCGGTCGTCTTCAATCCCGAGGAAACCGCCGACAATCTGAAGCGCCAGAACGGTTTCATCCCCGGCATCCGTCCGGGCAAGAATACCGCCGCCTATCTCGATTTCGTGCTGACCCGCATCACCGTGATCGGCGCCGCCTATCTGGCGCTCATCTGCCTTATCCCGGAATATTTCATCGCCGGGTCGGGCCTGCCGTTCCAGCTTGGCGGCACCAGTCTGCTGATCATCGTCAATGTCACCATCGACACGATCAGCCAGATCCAGAGCCACATGCTCGCGCACCAATATGGCGATCTGATCAAGAAGGCCAAATTGAAGGGCGGCATTGCGCGCCGCTGACGCGGTCGCTAGGCGAAATCCCGACAGGGTAGGCAACAGGGGGCGTCATGACGCTGAACATCATTTTGCTTGGACCGCCGGGAGCCGGCAAGGGAACGCAGGCTTCGCGTCTGGTGGAAGAGCATGGGATGGTCCAGCTTTCCACCGGTGATATGCTCCGTGCGGCCGTCAAGGCGGAAACGCCGATCGGTCTGCAGGCCAAGGCGGTGATGGACGCGGGTGAACTGGTGTCGGACGAAATCGTCTCGGGCCTGATCGGCGAACGGCTCGACGAGCTCGGGAACGAAACCTCGGTCATCTTCGACGGCTATCCGCGCACTGCGGCGCAGGCCGAGGCGCTCGACGGCATCTTGTCGGCGCGCGGCCGCAAGCTCGACCATGTCATCGAACTGGTCGTCGACGAAGACGCGCTCGTCGACCGGATCACCGGACGCTTTTCGTGCGCCAATTGCGGCGAAGGCTATCACGATCGCTACAAGCTGCCGAAGGTCGAAGGCACCTGCGACGTGTGCGGCAGCCATGATTTCAAGCGCCGTCCCGACGACAATGAGGAAACGGTGCGCACCCGCATGGCCGAATATCGCGCGAAGACCGAACCGATCCTTCCGATCTACGAGGCGCGCGGCATCGTCAGCAAGGTCGACGGCATGGCCGCGATCGACGCCGTCAACGATGCGATCGAGGCGATCCTGCGAAGCGACGCCAGCTAGTCAGCCCCCTTGGCGCCGTCTATGAAGATGGCGAAGGGGGAATGATCCATGCATGTGAAATCGTCTTTCGGCGCGCTCCTGTTCGCGGCGACGTGCGTCGCCTCGCCGGCAGCGGCCAAGGTCATCGACCAGAGCGACATCGGTTTCACCGTAGCGCATACGGCGCAGGTCGCCGCGACGCCCGAAGATGTGTGGAAAATGCTCCGCACGCCCGACAAATGGTGGTCGAAGGAGCATAGCTGGTCGGGCGATGCCGCCAATTTCTGGCTCGATTCGCAGGCTGGCGGCTGTTTCTGCGAAAAACTTCCTGACGAAGGACAGGGTGTCGGCAGCGTCCAGCACGCGCGGATCATCTTCGCCAAGCCGGGCGAAATGATGCGCCTGTCGGGCGCGTTCGGGCCGCTGCAGGGCGAGGCGGTCACGGGGACGCTGACGATCCAGATCAAAAAGACGCCGACGGGCAGTGCGATCCGCTTCGACTATGTCGTCGGCGGCTATATGCGCTTCAAGGTCGCCGACATCGCGCCGGCCGTCGACAAGGTGCTGGCCGAACAGATGGTCGGGCTCGCGAACGCGCTCGGCGGATCGCTCCCGGTCGCGCGCGGCGACAAGCCGGCCGAGGATAAGTCCGGCGAAGGCGCGGACGAAACGGCCAAACCGGCGGATAGCAATGCCGATGCGGACGGCGCGGCGGAGCCGGAACCCGCCGATTCGGGTCTCGACGCCGCGGTCGCAGATCTCGTCAAGGACGAGCCCAAGCGCGACTGACGCCCGCTGCCGACGTCAGGAAGCGTCCTTGCCGCGCAGCTGGGCGAGCGCGCCGAAGGGACCGGCCTGTTCTTCGGTCAGCACGCCCTTTTCGGCGAGGATGCGGTCGGCATCGGGATGGCGCGGAAAGGGCTCGAGCGCCAGCGACAGCGTCTGCACCGCGGCTTCGCCGATATCGACGCGATCGCCTTCGAGCGGCAGGACATCGCAATCGTCCGCACTGATCTCGACCTCTTCTTCCTCGCTCGCGTCGGCGCCGATGTCGCGCAGGAAGCGCAGGTCGAAGGGGTCGGCGATGTGCGCAGGGACAGGGAGATCGGTGGCGGCGCACGCCTGTACGACGTCGGCGGTGATGCGGCCTCTTGCGGCGATCCCGCCGGCGACGGCGAACACCTCGGCCTCGACGACGAAGCGATCGAGCGCGATCAGGCCGAGTCGCTTGGCAATCGCGGCGCGGGTCGCTTCGTCGGCGTCGAGCGCGACCTTGCGGCCCTGCATCGCGTCGGCGAGGGTGACGATGTGCGAAAGTTCGGGGTTGGTCATGCGGGCTCTCCGGGCAAGCGGTCGGCGACGACCAGGTCCGCAACCGGGATCGCGGCAAGCCCCGTGCGCAGGGCCGCGACCGCTGCCATGACATGCGCCAGTCCTTCGGCGGGCGGCGCCTTGCCGCGCCACAGATTGCGCACCAGCGCTTCTTCCAGCGCCGCCGACCCGTCGGGTGCGCGATAGGCGCCCAGCCGTCCGCCGAGCGCACCGACCATGCGACCGACCTGTTTGCCGACCACCATGTCGCCGAAGCCGATCTGGCGCATCTGCCCATCCATGTCGGCGACGAACAATTCGGTCAGTTCAACCCCCGCCAGCGCCTGGTCGGGATCATCGTCGATGCGATGGAGGACGAGCGCCAGCATCAAGCTGACCATGTCGAAGCGGCCGTCGAGCGCCACCGCTTAGGCCCATTCGGCGTCGCGGAAAAGAGGCACCGGTCAGCCTGCAGCAAGCTTTGCGGCGGCATAAGCCGCTTGTGCGTCCCGTCCGCTTGCGGTTAAGAGGCGCACAAGCCAGCGCCTGCGCCGCCGTCCGGCGAGCCGCGCGCAACGGAGACCGATTGATGCCGAAAACCATTGCCTCGCTTACCGGCCGCCGCGCGGGCCTCATCCTTGCCGGGGTCGCGCTTGCGCTGTCGGCGGGGGGATGCGCCCAGCTCAAGGGGCGTCAGGGCTATATCGTCGATCCGGTGCTGACCGACGCGATCACCCCCGGCGTCGACAATCGCGAGTCGGTGGAAAAGACGCTCGGCCGTCCGACCTTCGTCGGCCAGTTCGGCAACAATGAATATTATTATCTGTCGCGCGAAACGCGCCAGCTCGCCTTCGCCCACCCGCGGCCCGTGGCACAGCAGGTGCTGCGCGTCAGCTTCGATCCCGCAGGCAATGTCGTCGGCGTCGATCGCACCGGGCTCGAACAGGTAAGCAAGATCAGCCCGAACGGCGACAGCACGCCGACGCTGGGCCGTCATCGCAGCTTCTTCGAGGATATTTTCGGCAATATCGGCGCGGTCGGCGCGCCGGGTGTCGGGGGCGGCGCGCAGGGGCAATAAACCTCGCTTGCCGATCGGCAGAAGAAAGCAAAACGGCGCTGACCCATGGATCAGCGCCGTTTTTCGTTTGATCAGACTGCGATGCCGCCGGCCGCCAGAACCGCCAGCGTGACCAGATCCGAGGCGGTGGATGCCATGGTTGCAATCTGCACCGGCTTTTCCATCCCGATCAGCATCGGTCCGATGACTGCGCTGCCGCCGAGTTCGCGCAGCAGCTTTGCCGACAGATTGCCCGACTGCAGCCCCGGCATCACCAGAACATTCGCGGGGCCCGAGAGGCGACAGAAGGGATAATTGGCCATGACGCGCGGATTCAGCGCGACGTCGGGCGACATTTCGCCTTCATATTCGAAGGCCGGCTGGCGATCGTCGAGGATGTGGACGGCATCGCGGATATTGTCGAGCCACGATCCCGGCGGGTTGCCGAAGGTCGAATAGGACAGGAAGGCAACGCGCGGTTCGTGACCCATGCGGCGCGCGACCTGCGCCGTGCGGTCGGCGATGTCGGCGAGCATTTCGGCCGAGGGGCGTTCGTTGACCGTCGTGTCGGCCATGAAGATGGTGTGATGCTGTCCGACGAGGACGTGAATGCCGAACGCCGTCTTTCCCTCGGCAGGGTCGATCACCCGCCGCACTTCGCGCATCGTCTGCGAATAGGTGCGCGTCACACCCGTGATCATCGCATCGCCAAGGCCGAGCTTGAGCAGCAGCGAGCCGAAGATGTTGCGATCGCGGTTGACCATACGTTCGATGTCGCGGCGCAGATAGCCGCGGCGCTGGAGCCGCTCATAGAGCATTTCGACCATCTGCGGGACATGCGGCGAATTGACGCTGTTATGAACCTCGAAGCTTTCGGGGTCGGCAACGCCCATGTCGCGCAGCTTGTCGTGCAGACCTTCGCGCCCGACGAGGACGGGAATGCCATAGCCGCCGTCGCGGAACTGGATTGCGGCGCGCAGCACCACTTCCTCCTCGCCCTCGGCAAAGACGACGCGCTTCGGATTGGCGCGCGCCGCTTCATAGGCGAGAGTGAGGACCGATGTGGTCGGATTGAGCCGGGCACGCAGCCGCGTGCGATAGGCATCCAGATCGTCGATCGGCTGCTGCGCGACGCCCGTCTCCATCGCCGCTTTTGCGACCGCCGCGGGGACGATCTCCATCAGCCGCGGGTCGAAGGGCGAAGGGATGATATATTCGGGGCCGAAGCTCGACGCGCGGCCGCCATAGGCCGCGGCCACTTCCTCGGGCACCTGCTGGCGCGCAAGATCGGCGATCGCATAGGCGGCGGCGATCTTCATTTCTTCGTTGATTGCGGTCGCGCGCACGTCGAGTGCGCCGCGGAAGATGAAGGGGAAGCACAGCACATTGTTGACCTGGTTCGGATAGTCCGAACGCCCCGTTGCGATAATCGCGTCGGGCCGCGCCGCGCGGGCATCGGGCGGCGAGATTTCGGGATCGGGGTTGGCCATCGCGAAGATGATCGGCGCGGGCGCCATGTCCTTCACCATCTCGGGCTTGAGTGCGCCCGCGGCCGAAAGGCCGAGGAAGACGTCGGCGCCGCGCAGCGCTTCGGTCAGGTCGCGCGCTTCGGTCGGCACGGCGTGGGCCGATTTCCACTGGTCCATGCCTTCGGTGCGGCCCTGATAGATGGTGCCCTTGCGGTCGCACATGATGACATTTTCGTGCCGCACCCCCATCGCCTTGATCAGCGCGGTGCAGGCGATCGCCGCGGCGCCGGCCCCGTTCACGACAACCTTGATGTCGGCCAGGTCGCGCCCGGTCAGATGACAGGCGTTGATGAGCCCGGCGGCGGTGATGATCGCGGTGCCATGCTGATCGTCATGGAACACCGGGATATTCATCTTTTCCTTGAGCGCCGCCTCGATGATGAAACAGTTGGGCGCGGCGATATCTTCCAGGTTGATGCCGCCGAAACTCGGTTCGAGCAGTTCGACCGCGTCGATGAACGCCTGTGGATCTTCGGTCTTGACCTCGAGATCGATCGAATCGACGTCGGCGAAGCGCTTGAAGAGGACGGCCTTGCCTTCCATCACCGGCTTCGATGCAAGCGCGCCCAGATTGCCGAGACCCAGGATCGCGGTGCCGTTCGAGATGACGGCGACGAGGTTGCCCTTCGCGGTGTAATCATAAGCGGCCGCCGGATTTTCGGCGATGGCGTTGACGGGGACGGCAACGCCGGGCGAATAGGCGAGGCTGAGGTCGCGCTGCGTCGCCATCGGTTTCGAGGCGACGATCTCGATTTTCCCGGGCCGCCCATAGCTATGGTAGAGCAGGGCCTCGCGGTCCGAGAATTGCACCTTGCTGCCGCTGTCCATTCTTTATCCCCTACTTCGATTATCAGGATGCGCGTCCGAGCCCATTCCCTAGCGTCGGCTTGGCGAAATGGAACCCCGTGTTTCTGGCCCGCGCGCCTTGCCATGCGAGCCCCAATGACTAAGCAGGGGCGGATGTCCGTTCCCGCTCCCGCCAACAGCAACAGCAAGGCCCCTCCCGCCGCGACGCCGATGATGGCGCAATATTGGTCGCTGAAGGAAAAGGCCGGCGATTGCCTGCTCTTTTACCGCATGGGCGATTTCTTCGAACTGTTTTTTGACGATGCCAAGGCAGCGGCCTCGACGCTCGACATCGCGCTGACCTCGCGCGGCGAGCATGGCGGAGAGCCGGTGCCGATGTGCGGCGTCCCCGTCCATTCGGCCGAATCCTATCTCGCCCGCCTGATCCGCGCCGGCCACCGCGTCGCGATCGCCGAACAGGTCGAAACCCCCGCCGAGGCCAAGGCGCGGGGAGGATCGAAGGCGCTCGTCGCGCGCGACATCGTGCGCTTCGTCACGGCGGGCACGCTGACCGAAGAGGCGCTGCTCGAAGGGCGGAGCGCGAACCGGCTTGCCGCGCTTGCCGATGGCGCGGGGCAGAAACGGCTCGAGACGCTGTTCGGGGTGCAGACGCTCGACGGCTTCGGCAATTTCTCGCGCGGTGAAATCGCCGCCATGGGCGCGATCGCGGCCTATCTCGACCATGTCGGCACCGGAGGGGCGGTCTTTCTGCAGCCGCCCGTGCGGCACAGCGCGGGCGACCGGATGGCGATCGACGCGGCGACGCGCGAGAGCCTGGAGCTGGTCCGCACCATGGCCGGCGCGCGCGACGGCAGCCTGCTCGGCACGATCGACCGAACCGTGACCGCGGCGGGCGCGCGGCTGCTTGCCGACGACCTTGCAAGCCCGCTCACCGACAAGGGCGCGATTCTCGACCGGCTTGATCTCGTCGATGCGCTGGCGCGCGATGCCTTGTGGCGCGCCGATCTGCGCGCCGCCTTGCGCGCGCTGCCCGATGCGGGCCGCGCGCTCGGCCGTCTTGTCGCTGGGCGCGGCGGGCCGCGCGATCTGGCGCAGCTTCGCGATGCGCTCGGCGGTGCACGCCTCCTGCGCGAACGGCTTGCGCTGCGCGCCGATCTGCCGCCGCTGCTTGCGCGGCTGCTGCCGGGGCTCGATGGTCATGGCGCGCTGGTCGATGAACTGACGCGTGCGCTGATCGAAACCCCGCCGGTCGATGCTGCGCAGGGCGGCTATATCGCCGAAGGCTATGACGCCGCACTCGATTCGCTGCGCGAGACCGCGCGCGACGGGCGCAAGGCGATCGCGGCGCGAAGCGGGCTATCGCGACCGCACGGGCATCGCGGCGCTCAAGATCCGCCACAATGGCGTGCTCGGCTATCATGTCGAGGTGCCGGCGCGCCACGCCGATGCGCTTATGGCGCCCGGATCGGGCTTCACCCATCGGCAAACGCTGGCGGGCGTCGTTCGCTTCAACTCATCGGATCTGCACGAAGCGGCGACGCGCGTGACCCAGGCGGGGGTGCATGCGGTGGCAGCCGAAGCTGCGCATCTCGAAGCGCTGACCGAAGCCGCGACCCAGCGCCGCGAGGCGATCGCCGCGAGCTGCGACGTGCTCGCGCGGATCGACGTCGCCGCGGCGCTCGCCGACCATGCGATGAGCCACGACTGGTGCCGCCCGGACATCGCCGACGAACCGTGCCTCGACGTAAGGGGCGGGCGGCACCCGGTGGTCGAGGCGGCGCTGGCGAAAGGCGGCGAGCGTTTCGTCCCCAATGATGTGTCGCTGTCCGAAGCCGACCGGCTTTGGCTTGTCACCGGCCCCAATATGGGCGGTAAATCGACCTTCCTGCGCCAGAACGCTTTGATCGTCGTGCTCGCGCAGGCAGGCGCCTTCGTACCGGCAAGCGCCGCGACCCTCGGGCTGGTCGACCGACTGTTCAGCCGCGTGGGGGCGAGCGACAATCTGGCGCGCGGGCGATCGACCTTCATGGTCGAGATGGTCGAGACCGCGGCGATCCTCGCGCAGGCGACCCCGCAAAGCTTCGTGATTCTCGACGAGGTCGGGCGCGGCACCTCGACCTATGACGGGCTCGCGCTCGCCTGGTCGGTGGTCGAGGCGGTGCACGAGGTGAACCGGTGCCGCTGTCTGTTCGCAACCCATTATCATGAGCTGACGCGGCTTGCCGAACCGCTGAACGCGCTTTCGCTCCACCATGTCCGCGCGCGCGAATGGCAGGGCGATCTTGTCCTGCTGCACGAGGTGGCCGAGGGGCCTGCCGACCGGAGCTATGGTCTGGCGGTCGCGCGGCTCGCCGGTGTCCCCGCCGGCGTCGTGAGGCGCGCCGAGGCGGTGCTCGCCAAGCTGGAGGCGGGACGCGAGGCAACCGGCGGACTGGCGGCGGGGCTCGACGATCTGCCGCTGTTTGCCGCGACGCTCGCCGAAGCGCCCGCAGCGGCAAAGGACGCGCTGCGCGAGGCGCTCGCCGGGATCGACCCCGATGCGTTGGCGCCGCGCGCCGCACTCGAAGCGCTCTATCGGCTCAAGCAGATCGTGGCGGAGGAAGGATGAGCGACATTTTCAGCGACCTTCCCCACCGCCGCGCGATCATCGACCGGCGCCTGCTCGCCGATCGGCTCGATGCCATCGCCGCCGAGACGGCCGACGCCGGCAAGCGCCGCGGCGCGATGGTCGCGTTGCTGAAGGAGGCATTGGAAGACGGCCGCGCAGAGATCGCCCGCCGCCTGCTCGACCACCCGTCTTCGGGGCGCGTCGCGGCGCAGGCGACGGCGTTTCTGATCGACCAGATCGTTCGCCTTTCCTATGATTTCACTGTCGATTATCTCTATCCGGCAAGCAATCGGTCGGCGGGCGAACGGATTACGGTGATCGCGGTCGGCGGCTATGGCCGTGCCGAAATGGCGCCGTTCAGCGACGTCGACATCGGCTTTCTGACCCCGTTCAAGCAGACGAGCTGGACAGAGCAGGTCATCGAAGCCCAACTCTACACGCTGTGGGATCTGGGCCTGAAGGTGGGGCATTCGTCGCGTTCGCTCGATGAGATGGTGCGCACCGCGAAGGACGATCTGACGATTCGCACCGCGCTGCTCGAGGCGCGCTTCATCTGGGGCGACCGCGCGCTTTACGATCAGGCGGCGGCGCGCTTCGATGCCGAGGTGATGGCGGGCAATGCCCGCGCCTTCGTCGCCGAAAAACTCGCCGAGCGCGATGAACGGCACAAGCGCATGGGCGATTCGCGCTATGTCGTCGAGCCCAATGTGAAGGAAGGGAAGGGCGGGCTGCGCGACCTGCACACCCTGTTCTGGATCGGCAAGTTCATCCACCGCGTCCGCACCGTGCCCGAGCTCGTCGATGCGGGGCTGCTCAGTGCGCGCGAACTGCGGCAGTTTTCGCGCGCCGAAAATTTCCTGCTCGCGGTACGCTGCCACCTTCATATCCTCGCCGGGCGCGCCGAGGACCGGCTGACCTTCGATTTCCAGCGCGAGATCGCGGCGCGGATGCAATTTGCCGATCGGCCCGGCAAAAGCCCGGTCGAACGCTTCATGCAGCTCTATTTTCTCCACGCGAAGAGCGTCGGCGATCTGACGGGCACCTTTCTCGCGCATCTCGACGAGCAGCTCGCGGCGCGCGGGCGGCGCTTTCTGCCGACGCTGCGGCGGCGGCCGGGCCGGCTCAACGGCTTCGTCCTCGATCGCGGCCGGCTTGCACTGCCGTCGGACGACTATTTCCGCAAAGACCCGGTCCGCCTGCTCGAGATATTCCAGCTCGCCGACAAATATGGCCTCGAAATCCACCCACAGGCGATGCGCCAGGCGCGCCACGATGCGAAACTGATCGACGGCAAGGTGCGGCGCATCGCGCGCGCCAATGCGCTGTTCCTCGATGTGTTGACCTCTCCGCGCGACCCCGAAACGGTGCTGCGCTGGATGAACGAGGCCGGGGTCTTCGGCCGCTTCGTGCCCGATTTCGGCCGCGTCGTCGCGCAGATGCAGTTCGACATGTATCATCATTATACGGTCGACGAGCATACGATCCGCGCGATCGGCCTGTTGTCCGACATCGAACAGAACCGGTTGAAGGACGATCATCCCCTGTCGACCGCGATCATGGACCAGATCCACTCGCGGCGCGTGATCTATGTCGCAGTGCTGCTCCACGATATCGCCAAGGGGCGCGGCGGCGACCATAGCGTGCTGGGCGCCGAACTGGCGCTGCGCGTCTGTCCGCGGCTTGGGCTGAACGAGGCGGAAACCGAGACAGTGTCATGGCTTGTCCGCCACCACCTGCTGATGTCGGCGACCGCTTTCAAGCGCGACCTTGCCGACTTCAAGACGATCCTCGACTTTGCGCAGCTCGTGCAGAGCCCCGAGCGGCTTCGCCTCCTGCTCGTGCTGACGGTTGTCGATATTCGCGCGGTGGGCCCGGGGGTCTGGAACAGCTGGAAGCGGCAATTGCTAACCGAATTATACGATGCGGCCGAGGAAGTGCTGCGGCTTGGCCACAAGCAGCGCGGCCGCGAGGTGCGGATCGCCAGCAAGAAGGAGGAGGCGCAGGCGCTGCTCCAGATGGGCGACAAGGATTTCGGGAAGCTCGCCAAGCGCCTGCCCGAAAGCTACTGGATTGCCGAACCGGTCGAGGTGATCGCGGCCAATTTGATCCATATCCAGAAATCGTCGGGAGCGCCGCTCCATATCGCGGCAGTGCCCGACGACGATCGCGGCGCGACGCTGGTGATGGTGCTCGCCGCCGACCATCCGGGGCTGTTCTATCGCATCGCGGGCGGCATTCACCTCGCGGGCGGCAACATCATCGATGCGCGCATCCACACGACGCGCGACGGGCTGGCACTCGACAATTTCCTCGTCCAGGATCCGCTCGGCCGCCCGTTTGCCGAGGCCGAACAGATCGTCCGGCTCACCCGCGCGATCGAGGACGCGCTCGCCAACCGGCATAAGTTGCTGCCCAAGCTCGAGGCGCGCGCGCTGCCGCGGACCCGCGCTGAAGCCTTTCGCATCGCGCCCAATGTCTTCATCGACAACAAGGCGTCCAACCGGTTCACGGTGATCGAGGTCAATGCGCAGGACCGCCCGGCGCTATTGAACCAGCTCGCCTATGCGCTCTTCCAGTCGAAGGTGACGGTGCACAGCGCGCATGTCGCGACCTATGGCGAGCGCGCCGTCGACACCTTCTACGTCACCGATCTGATTGGCGACAAGATCGACAGCACGGCGCGCGTGAAGTCGCTCGAAAAGCGCCTGCTCGAAGCCGCGGCGAGTCGCAGCGAGGAGGCGGTGGCGGCCTGACCTCAGGCGCGTTTCACCGGATTGCGTGCGTGCGCCGCAATCGCTGGCGGCAGGTCGAGCCACGCATGGCGATCCTCGCACCAGACGGCCTGTTCGGGCATCGGAAAATTCGGGTCGGCAAAGGCGCCGACTGCGACGCCGGAGAGGTGCGGCATCCGGTCGGGTTCCCACCACAGGTTCGATCCGCAATCGGCGCAGAAATGAAAGGTCACGTCGTGGCCGCTCGCCGAAGGCCGGCGGAAGCTCTGCGCCGAACCGGCGGCGACGGCCACCGCTTCGCGCGGGAAGAAGGCGGCGACGCTGAACAGCGATCCGGTTCGCCGTTGGCAATCGCGGCAATGGCACATCGAAATCTTGACCGGATCGCCGCTGCATCGAAGCTGCAGCAAGCCGCAGTGGCAGGTGGCGACCCGCCCGCTCATCCTGCCGCCGGGGCCGTCATCGCGGCGGCGGCGGCGAGCAGCCCGGCGGTGAAGCGCTGGCTGATGGCGGCAGTCGGGATTGCGTTGAAGGCGTGGATGGCGCCGGCATAGCTGTGCAGATCGACCGGCACCCCCGCCGCAGCGAGACGCTGGGCGTAGTCGAGATTTTCGTCGAAGAATAGGTCGAGGCTGCCGGTCGCGATATAGGCAGGCGGCAGGCCGGAAAGATCGTCGGCGAGGCTCGGTGAAAACCAGCCGCGCCGTTGGTCGTCGGCCGCGTAGGCGCCGCGCAGCGCGCTCCATCCGAAGCGATTGCTTGCGCGCGTCCAGATGAACTCGCCCGTGACCGGATTGCGATAGGGGCAGGCATCGCCGCCCGTCCGATGATCGAGCATCGGATAGGTCAGCAATTGCCCCGCAAGCGCCGGACCGCCGAGGTCGCGCGCCATGATCGCCAGCGCCGCGGCGAGGCCGCCGCCCGCGCTTTCGCCGGCAACGACGATGCGCTGCGCATCGAAGCCAAGGGCATCGGCCTGTCCGGCGAGCCAGACGAGCGCCGAATGGCAATCCTCCTGCGGCGCCGGGAAGGGGTGTTCGGGGGCGAGGCGATATTCGACCGACAGCACCGGCACGCCCGCGGCCGCGGCAAGCGCCGCCGGTCCGGCCTGCATCTGCCGCACCGATCCCATCACCATGCCGCCGCCGTGGATATGCAGGATCGCACCCGCGCCAGCGCGCGCCTGTGCCGGGCGGAAGAGGAAGGCCAGCATGTCCGGCCCGCCGTGGATCGACGGGATCAGCAACTCTTCGGGCGCGATGGCCGGCGGCGGCAGGATCGCATAGGTTTCGGCCGCCTTGGCGCGAATGTCGGCGATCGGCGCGGCGTCGAGGTCGACGCGTCCGAACAGGTCGATCAGGGGCTGAAGCTCGCGATCGACCAGGTGGCGCGTATCCATGACCCTTTTCCCTTCTGCCGTCGCCGGCCTATCCGCGTAGCACCGCGCCCAGTTTCGCGGCGGCGGCGACCACCTTGTCGGCGATCGCCTTCAGCTCGGCGTCGGTGAAGCTCTTGTCCTGCGGCTGCAACTCGACCTCGACCGCCAGGCTGACCTGTCCGTCGGGGACGCCCTGGCCGGCGAAACGGTCGAACAGCCGCGCATCGATGATGCTCGCCTTGTCGGCGCCCTTGACCGCGCGGACGAGATCGCCCGCCGCCAGTGTTTCGGGCGCGAGGAAGGCGAAATCGCGGCGCACCGATTGCAGCGCAGGTGGCGTGAAGGCCGCACGCGCCGGGCCGCTGGCGCGCTTTGCCGGAATCGCGTCGAGGAAAATCTGCACCGCCATCACCGGCCCGTCGACATCAAAATGCTTCGCGAGCGCGGGGTGCAGCGCACCGAATTCGGCGAGCACAGCCTTCGGCCCCAATCGTAGCGTTGCCGACTGCCCGGGATGCCAGATCGCCCCATCGGCGACCGACTCCATCACCTGCAGACGGTCGGCAGGGGCACCCGCAGCATCGAGCAGGGCGAGCGCTGCCGCCTTGGCGTCGAAAGCGTCGAACGGCGCGGCCTTGCCCGCCTGCCAGCCGCGCGGATGCTTGTCGCCGGCCATCAGCAGCGCGAGCGTCGGATGCTCGGCGTCGGCCAGATAGCGCCGCCCGATCTCGAACAGACGGATGCTGTCGGCGCCGCGGTTCTGATTGCGCGCCGTGGCGGCGAGCAGGCCGGGCAACAACGACGGCCGCATGACCTTCAGATCTTCGCTGATCGGATTGGCGAGCGTCCAGGCGCCGCCGCCGAAGGGCGCCGCTTCGCGTTCGGAGACGAAGGACCAGGTCACCGCCTCGTGGAATCCCGCCGCCGCTGCGCCCCGGCGCAGGCGCCGTTCGATCAGCTGTTCGGGGGTTGCGGTCGGCCGGGCGACGCCGTCGGGGCGGGGCAGGGCGACCGATGCGATGGCGTCGAAACCCGCGATCCGCGTCACTTCCTCGACCACGTCGGGCGCGGCGTCCATGTCGCGGCGCCAGCTCGGCACCGCAATCTGCCAAGGCGTGCCTTCGGTGACGCCGAAGCCCAGTGCCTCGAGGATCGCGCGCTGCCGCGCCGGGTCGATCGCGATCCCGCCAAGCGTCGCCGACAGGGCGGGATCATAGGCGATCGTCTTGGCCGCCACTGGCGGGTCGCCCGCGCGCGTCACGGTCGAAGCGGTGCCGCCACAGATGTCGAGGATATATCCGGTGATGATCGCGGTGGCATCGTCCAGGAATGCCGGATCGACTCCGCGTTCGAACCGGCTGCGCGCATCGCTGGTCAGGCCGAGCGCCTGTCCGGTCAGCGCGATCCGCTCGGGCGTGAAATAGGCGACCTCGAGCAACACGTCGGTCGTCGTTTCGCTGCACCCATCGCGCGCGCGGCGTGCAACGAGCGCTCCGTTCAGCGTGGCGCGATCGTAGACATGGCTCGGCCGGCCGAGGTCGAGCATCACATAGTTGGTGATGTCGACCAGCGCCGAAATCGAACGCTGCCCCACCGCTTCGAGCCGCCGCCGCATCCATTCGGGAGCGGTGCCGTTGACGACGCCGCTTATCGTGCGACCGAAAAAGGCCGGGCAACCTTCGGTGTCGTCGGTGCGGATCGCGGTTTCCGGGGCGCCTTCGCCCGCGATGACCGGAACGTCGAGCGGCTTCAGCGTGCCGAGCCCGGCGGCGGCGAGGTCGCGCGCGATGCCGCGCACGCCCATGCAATCCTGCCGGTTGGGGGTAATCGAAATGTCGATCACCGGATCGCCCGCGCCCGAATAATCGGCGAAGGCGGTGCCGACCGGTGCGTCGGCGGGCAATTCGATGATGCCGTCATGATCGTCGCCGAGTTCGAGTTCGCGCGTCGAGCACATCATGCCGTTCGAGGTGACGCCGCGGATCGCCGAGATCTTGAGCTCCATGCCGTTGGCGGGGACGACTGCACCGGGCAGCCCGAGCACACCCACCAGCCCCGCGCGGGCGTTGGGCGCGCCGCACACAACCTGGAGCGGGGCGCCGTCGCCGGCATCGACCGTCAGCACCTGCAGCTTGTCGGCCTGCGGATGCCGTTCGGCGGTCAGCACCTTGGCGACGCGAAAGCCCGCGAGCTTCTCGGCCGGATCTTCGACGCCTTCGACTTCCAGCCCGATGCGATTGAGCGCCGCGACGACATCGTCGACGGTCGCATCGGTATCGAGATGCGCCTTCAGCCATTCGAGGGTGATCTTCATGCCGAAATCCCCCCGCTGAGCGTCGGCACATTCAGCGCGCCGAACCCGTAGTGCGACAGCCAGCGCAGGTCGCCGTCGAAGAAGGCGCGCAGGTCGTCCATGCCATATTTGAGCATCGCGAGCCGGTCGATACCGATGCCGAAGGCGAAACCCTGCCACGCGTCGGGATCGAGACCGCAATTGGCAAGGACACGGCGGTTGACCATGCCGCTGCCGAGCAATTCCATCCACGCATGGCCATCGTCATCGCCATGGCCGCCCACGATCCGCCGCCCCTTTTCTTGGCGGTAACCGACATCGACCTCGGCCGACGGTTCGGTGAATGGGAAATAGGAGGGCCGCAGCCGCAGGACGATGTCGTCGCGTTCGAAAAAGGCCTTCAGGAAGGTTTCGAGCGTCCATTTGAGATGGCCCATATGGATATCGCGATCGATCACCAGCCCCTCGAC
>LULE01000023.1_pt1 | contig 59489 bp, 57 predicted proteins | sample 728231 | NCBI WGS metagenome assembly LULE01 (sample SAMN03860297, study PRJNA289734) | marine metagenome | biome: seawater column; feature: ocean; material: water; isolation source: Red Sea water column Station 192 - depth 10m | place: Saudi Arabia: Red Sea | collected 2011-10-15 | depth 10 m | reverse complement strand
TCATTACCATCCGCACGAGGTCTTTGCCTATACGATCAGCGGCAAGTGGGGCTACCTCGAACATGACTGGACCGCGACGGCGGGCGATTTCATCTACGAAAGCCCCGGCGAAGGCCACACGCTCGTCGCCTACGATCACCCCGATCCGATGCGCGTGTTCTTCATCGTGACCAGCCCGCTTCTGTGGCTGGACGACGAGGGCAAGGTCGAAGGCTCGTTCGACGTGCACGATTACATCAAGCTCTGCCGCGAGCACTATGACAAGGTCGGGCTCGGGTCGGACATGATCGACAAGCTCATCCGCTAGCCCCGGCTCGGCTCTCCGCGCTTTGCATGTCAAGCGAAAAAAGGACCGGGCAAGGATCAATTCGACGGTTTCCTATGCCGTAACCGAAGACGAGATCCGGCAGGCGAGCGCGCTGACCTACGGGAAATTCACCTTAATCCACGATGCCGTGGGTCGGATCCTCGATCACCTCGAGGCTCTTGGTCTGGCTGAGGATACCGTCGTCATCCTTACCAGCGACCACGGCGATTTCATGGGTCATCAGGGCTTGCTGCTCACATCCGCGCTTCTCTATGCGAGCGTCGTGAGGGTCCCCTTCATCTGGGCCGACCCGGATGCAAACCACGCGGGGACTGCCACGGCGGGGCTTTGGACGACGATGGACATCGCCCCGACCATTCTGGCGCGCGCGGGCCTAGCGCCGAGTTTCGGAACGCAGGGGCGGAGTTTTCTCAATGCGGTCGATACCTTGGAGCATCCCGGTCGCGATCAAATCCTGATCGAAGAGGACGGTCATGCCCCGACCTTCGGACTGCGCGAACCCGTGCGGGCCCGAACGGCCATCACCCGGACGCACCGCCTGACGGTCTACGACAAGAACGCGTGGGGCGAGCTTTACGATCTGGAGCACGACCCGAACGAAATGGAAAACATCTTCAGGCGGCCAGAGGGGGAGCAGGCCTGGCGAGAGATGTTCGAGGTTCTGTGCATGTCGATTCTGGAAGCAGCGGACCGTCTTCCGCAACCGACGAGGCGGGCCTGACACCAAAGCCACGCCGGGTTCGACGCGGGCCCGGCGCATCAATCAAACGGGAGGATACCATGAAGATTTTTCGAACAAGCGCATGCGTCGCGGCGCTGCTGCTGGCCACAGTCAGCGCCCGCGCCGAACAAGTTGACATCCTGCTCAACAACTTCGTGCCGCCAAGCTTTCTTATGTATTCCGTTCTGCCCGATTGGGGTCGCAAGGTCGAAGAGGTGACCGAGGGTCGGGTCCGGATCGCGATTCCCGCCGGGTCCCTTGCGCCGCTGCCCGAGCAACGGACGCGGTCGAGAGCGGCATTTACGACGCGGCGTGGATCTTCAACAGTTTCATCGGCAATCGCGTCAGCCTGTCGCTCGTGGCACAACTGACCTTCATCGCCGGTTAGGACTCTCACGCGACGGGTGTCGCGCTGCGGAACACGCATCAGAAATTCTTTGCATGGAGCAACGAATACAAAGGACCTCATCTTCTGAGCCTCTTCGCCTTCTCCGGGGCGGATCTACCCAGTCTCACCGACGTGCCGATCAACACGGTCGACGAGCTTGCCTCGCGCCGCATGTGGAAATTGCCGGGATCGGCAACGGATGCGGCGAAAGACGTCGGGTCCCCCCGCGTTCGCGACGTTTCCGGTGGGACTGACTGCTTTTGCCCTTTATCGCGGACTGGACCCGGCGCTCTCCATGGCCAGCCAGCGGATTGTCGAAGTCACGACAAGTCATAACCTGTCGGTCATTCCGCTCTTCGTGCTTATGGGAAGCCAGATCAATCGCGCGCGGATCTCGGGTGATCTGTTCGAGTTTTCGTAGTCCATCCTCGGCCGATTTCGCGGTGGTCTGGTGATGGCGATGATCTTGTCCTGCGCGCACTGAAGGATCGGTATGGACCGGCGCTGGGGCGCTGACGGCACATGCCTGGTGGCTGCCAACCTTTCAGGCGGCACGCGCTTCCCGCTCTGCCAAAGTGACCGCGAGCGCCAGCTTTTCGGCGATGAAGTCCAGCTCGTCCTCCGTGGCATTGAACGGCGGCGCAATGATCACGTGGTCGCCGATCTTGCCGTCGATCGTGCCGCCGTTCGGGTAGAGCGCCAGCCCCTCGCGCAGCGCGGCCTGTTTGAGGCGCGCGGAAAACTGTGCCGCTGCCGGGAAGGGCCTGCGGCTTGCCGGGTCGGCGAGAAACTCGATCCCCAGAAAATAACCGCGGCCGCGGATGTCGGCGACACAGACGTGGCCTTCGAGCGCCTGCCCCAGTCGGGCGCGCAGGGGTTCCGCGTTGGTCGCGACCCGTTCGACCAGTGCTTCCTCGCGGATGATGCGCTGCACTTCCAGAGCGCCCCGGGCGGCGAGCGGATGGGCCTGATAGGTGTGGCCGTGCACGAAGGCGCCAGAGCCCGCGGACAGGGCGTCGAAGACCCGGTCGTTGATCAGCATGGCGCCGATCGGCACGTAGCCGCCGCCAAGCCCCTTGGCGACGGTCTGGATGTCGGGCCGGTAGCCTTCGTATTCCCAGGCGTGGCGTTTGCCGGACCGGCCCATCCCGCACATGATTTCGTCTCCTATGATCAGGATACCGTGCCGGTCGCAGACCTCCCGGACGGCTGCGAAATAGCCGGTGGTCGCGGTGACACAGCCAGAGGTCGCGCCGACGATGGTCTCGGCCACGAAGGCTGCGACGGTGTCGGGACCGACTCGCTGGATTTCGTCCTCCAAGTCCTGCGCCAGCCGGGCCACATAGGCCTCGTCACTTTCCTGTGCGCCCTGAGCATGGAACGGGAAACACGGGGAAACATGGCTGACCGTGTCCCATAGGACCGGCTCGTAGATCGAGCGTCGGGCGGGATGGCCACTAACCGCGAGCGCCCCGAATGTGTTGCCGTGATAACTTTGTCGGCGCGCGATGAATCGCGTGCGTTCGGGGGCACCCCGTTCGACGTGGTATTGCAGCGCCATTTTCAGGGCGCTCTCCATGGCCTCGGACCCGGAGGAGACAAAGAAGGCACGGGCGAAATGGCCGTCGTCTGTCAGAAGCTCCGCCAGTTGCTCGGACGGCTCGGAGGTGAAGAAGAGCGTATGAATATAGGTCAGCCGTGCCGCCTGCTCGGCGATCACCGAGGCAACACGCTGATTGCCATGGCCGATGCAAGTCACGGCGGCGCCGCCCGCCGCATCCAGCACGCGCCCCCCGGTCCTGAGCGTGAGCCAGCTTCCCTCGCCCGACAGGGCGGTCTCGAACGTTTCGCGTGTGCTACGGTGAAGAACTCGGCTCATGTCGTTGCCTCTCGGGATGCGGTTTCTGCGGTGTGGGATGTGCGACGCCAGCCGGGCAAGCCGCTCGCGTTGGCCACGAGTGGGGCAAAGCCCGCGGGCAGCGTCCCGTCAGACGGGATCGCGACGTCTAGACGCTGACCGTCCAGCGTCAGGCGGCAGATGCGGCTCGTGCCGCGCGTCTCGACGCCAAGCAATTTGGCCCGGTCGGCACCGGCCAGAAGCCGCGTCGCGGCGGCCAGAGCCCGGCCTGGAAGGCGCGGGTTCCACAGGCGGTCGTAAAGCCCGAACCCCGGAAAATAGGCCCGGTCCACGTCCACCGTTCGGTCAAGGAACACGGCAAGGGGCGTGGTCTTGGCCAGCACGGCAGCCTCGACGGCGCGGGCGGCAACCTGCGCTTCGCTGCGCTCCACGCGGCCCGGATGCTCGCCCGCCATGGTGACATGCAGCGTGGCCGGTGCCCCGATGCGGGCGGCAAAAGCGGCGATGCTGCGGCCATCCGCCAGGACATCCTGACGTTCCGACAGGCGGAAGCTGTAGCCAAGGTCAAGCTCCGCGCCCACGTCGCGGTGGAAGCTGTCGAGCAGTTCGAATTCGGACAGGTCAAAGCCAAAGCTCACCACATAGCTTGCCCCGACCGCGACCTCGCGATGGTCCGAGGACGACACGGTGCAGGCCACGGTCAGCCGATCCGTCCAGACCCCTCGCAGACGGGCGAGCGCGTCGTGGAAATCGGAGATGCGACGCCACGGCAGGATGACTTCAAGCGCGGCGGCGGACGGCAGGGCTGCGGCCTTTGCGGCAAGCGCGTCGGGTGGCACGTCCAGCGAAAAGAAGGTGAAGCGAAAGCCCAGTTCGCCAAGATCCTTGGCCCGTTGCAGGTAGAGCGGATCATCCAGATCGGTCAGCGGCACACGGAGATCCCGCGTGCCCATTTCCTGCAGGGCGAGCAGGGGATAGTCGTTGCGCTGGCGGCGCCGGGTGAATTCCTCGATCGGGCCGTTCAATGGAATGGTCCCCGGCTCGGCCCAGGCATCGCGCAACTGCAGGCCCGGCAGCCCCTCGCTCAGAAACTTCGGATGGTTGCGCGGCGCCGTGTCGGCTGCGTCGTCCTCGGGCATCTCGCTGCGCCGGATGTGAACGACATGGCCGTGCTCAAAGATCTCAACCAGCGCCCAGCCCAGTTTCGCGGTATCGTTGCGCCCGCCCTCCATGCCGCCCGCGTTATCCGGCGCGGTGTTGGACAGTTCGGCATAGTCCTGCCGCACAAAGGACGGCGAGGGCAGAATATGAAACTCGGTGGGCCCCAGAAGGTGATGAAAGAAGTTGTGCACATGGCCGGCAAATACGGCCTCGACGGCGTGCCGCTCGAGAAGGCCGAGCAGCCGGGCACGGCCTTCGGGTTCGATGTTGTCATACAGCGACCCCTCGTCCGGCTGCGCCATGAACACCGGGTAGTGGGTGGCAAGGAACATTCGGCGACCATGGTGCGACGCCATCTCGGTCTCGAGCCAGTCCCATTGCACCGCCTCTTGCGGCAGACCCGACCCGATGAGCGAGGCATTGATGATCAGCGTGCGCACCGGCCCCACGTCAAAGGCCAACCAATTCGGGCGCACAAGCCGTTCGAACAACTCGACCGAGTCTTCGTCAATGCCGTGGGCCGGGGTCACGAACGCCAGCTTGTCGCCAACGTCGTGGTTGCCGGGCGAAACGTGAATGGTGAGGCCGAAGGGCGCCATCAGCTTGGCGGCAAAGCGGCTCGCGTCGGCGTAGGACGGTTCGTGCGGCGTCGGGTTCACCACGTCCCCCATGTGCAACACGCAATCGGGCTTGGCCGCCGCGATCTGTTCCAGCGCGCGCTTGGTGCGGGCGTTGGCCTGCCGGTTGGCTTCCCATGGGGCGCGGGGCAGATCTTCCGGCAGGCGAATATGGGTATCGGCGATGATGGCAAGGCGGGCGAGACATTTGCCACGAGGCCTGCGGTCGATGGGGCTGTTCCGAGTCATTCTTTCCGTCTCTCTCGCGCGTCTTTGCCGTGGCATGTTCAAGGCGGCAACGCTATAGTCATTATGACTTTATACAGACCATATGTCACGACTCGCTTGACGGCGAAAGAGGGGGACAGGGACTTTGCAAAAATTTTTTGACGCCCCGCGTCGTTTGTCACAGAACCGGGCGGGTGACCCGGCAGGGGCATGTGGTCCCGCCGGATCGGGCGGGCGGGCGGCGACCGGAGCGGGAAGGGGGCCAGGTGACATTTGAACTTAAGAAAAAGGGCAAGCTCTATCTCGAGATTGCCGAGCTTTTCCGCCAGAAGATCCATTCGGGTGTTTGGCCTGCGGGTCACAAGCTGGACACGTTGGATCGTCTAGCCGCCGATTTTCGCGTTTCCCTGATCACCGTCCGCCAGGCCGTGGCCGACCTGCGCGCCGAGGGACTGCTCGAGTCGCGTCACGGGATTGGCACCTTCGTGGCCGAGGGCGTGAAGCCGCGCGAGCGGCTGAACCTTCAGGTGGACTGGGATGCGATGCCCGATCCCGTGGATCAGCCGGACCGCACGTCGCATCTGCTTGCGTTCGAGGCGGAGGCACAGTTTCAGGCGGGCGGCGACTGCATCCTGATGAAGCGGCTCCATCTCTGCAACGGCACGCCTTATGCCATCGTGGACATCAGTCTGGCGCGGGAGATCTTCGACCTCGACCCAGTGGGGTTTCGCAGTCAGATGGTCCTGCCGCTGCTTCGCCAGCTCTATGCCGGCAGCGACACGCTGGTGCGGTTGCAGACCTTGACCCTCGATTCCGCGGATCAGGAGGTGTCGCGCCTGCTGGATATCCCGCTGAACGCCCCGGTTGGGCGCTTGGCCCGCAGCCTCGCAGCATCGGACGGGCAGGTGCTCTACCGCGGTCTGGTGACCTACAGGGGCGATATGGTGCAGCTTGAAATGCCGTTCTGAGGGCACCGACCACGGCGCGTCCATACCTGCGAACCCGGTCCGGTCCTGCTCAGAACTCGAGCAGCACCTCGTCGGCATGGGCGTAGATGTTCTGGTGATAGAAGGGCGTGCCATCGCCAAGCGCGGTCTGCGCCTCGACCTTGAGCACGGTGGCATCCGGGCGCATTTCGAACATCGCCGCCTGCCGCAGGGGCAGCACCTGCACCGAAACGCGAGTGTTGAGCAGTTGCGCACGCTGACCAAGCTGCGATTCAAGGTAGGTGCGCAGGTTCACCCCTTCCAGCTCCCGCATGTCGATGTCGTCGATGGGCAGCAGGTCCGAACGCAGATACATCTCGGCCCCCATCTTGACGCCATCGCCCGAAATGCGGCGGCGGATGGCGGTCTGCGGTCCGTCCCCCAAAAGCCCGGTCCAGCGGCCGATTTCATGGGTGCGCAGCACCTCGACCTTTGACTCGGTGATGCGCAACGGCCGATTGGTCTCCGTGACCCGAAACCGGAAATGCCAGATCCGGGGGCTCATCTCCTGCGCATCCGCCACACGGGTGCCATCGCCCCGCCGACGCACGATCAATCCGTTGTCCTGAAGCTGGCCAAGGGCGCTTTGCACCGTGCCAAGCGACAGCGACAGATGCCGGGCCAGTTCCGCCTCGGGCGGCAGCCTGTCCCCGGGGCCAACCAGCTGGTCGCGAAACACCGACAGAAACGCCTGACGCAGCGCCGAACGCTTGGTTTCGCGCGGATTGGTCGCGCGTTCCTGTTCCAGCCGGCTTAGCAGAATGTCGCAGAGGTCCAACCCGGCCTGACCCGGACGCTCTGCGGTCGTTTGCTCGTCAGGTTTCACGCTCATGCAGGCACGTCCTCTCGTTTGCCTTGCCAGACCGCCCGGACGATAACGGCGATGGCGAGGATCAGAAAGACGCTCGCGATCGGGCTGGCGAAGACCGAAAGCCCGTCCGCGCGGTAAAGCAAAAGCGCCTGGCGCAACGAGGTTTCGAACATACTGCCCAGCAGGAAGCCGATCACAAGGCAGACCACCGAGACGCCCGCCCGCGACATCAACATGCCGATGCCGGCAAACGCCATGACCACGCCCACGTCCCAGATCGACTGCGAGGGCAGATAAATGCCAAAGATGCTGAACGTCAGGACCGGCGGCAGGATCAGCCGGCGCGGAATACGTGCGAACTGCGCCCAGAGCGACAGCCCGGCGCGTCCGATGAGCAGGTGAAAGAGGTTCGCGACAATCATCGAGGCGAAAAGCCCATAGATCAGGTCCCCGTGCATCTGCAGCATGAAGGGGCCGGGCACGACGCCGTGGATCGTCAGTGCGCCGATGAGAAGCGCCGCCGCGATGTTGCCGGGAATGCCGAGCGCGATGGTCGGGACCAGGTTCGATCCCACGACGGCGCTATTCGCGCTTTCGGTCGCGATGATGCCTTCCGGCTCGCCCTTGCCGAAGTTGCGGCCGTTCTTCGAGGCGCGCTTGGCGCCGGAGTAGGATAGGAACGAGGCCAGAGTCACGCCCAGTCCGGGCAGCATCCCGACCAGCGAACCAGTCAAGGCGCCCCGGATCAGGGTCCGCCAGTAGGAAAAAAACTCGCGGGCCGGCAGGCGACGACCTTCGCGGGTGTCGGCCTGTCTGGCGGCGAAGTCATCGACCGCCCTTTTAGTGGCGAGGTCCGAGACCTGCATCACCACAGACCCGAGCGCCAGCGCGCCGATGGCCAGAGCGGTGAGCGAGAGCCCGTCGTAAAGCTCGATCCGGCCAAAGGTGAAGCGCGGGCTGGAGGACACGGGGTCGAGACCGATGGTGGACAGGAAAATGCCCACGAAGATCGCCATGCCGCTCTTAAGCGGGCTCTCACCGGCGATGCCGGCAATCAGCGCGAAGGAGAACAGCAGAACCGCCGTATATTCCACGGGGCCGAACTGAAGCGCGAAGGCGGCGAAGGGAACCACGAGTACGATCAGCAGGATGTCCGAGATGGTATCGCCCGTAACGGAAGAGAAGAGCGCGAACTTCATGGCGCGGAAGGCCTGCCCCTTTTGCGCCATCGGGTAGCCGTCCCAGGCAGTCGCGGCCGCTTCGGGCGAGCCGGGAGAGTTGAGCAGGATGGCCGGAATCGCACCGCCCGAGGTGCCACCCTTGTTTACCCCGACCAGAAAGGCGATCGCGGCAAGGGGGGACATGTAATAGGTCAGCGGGATCAGCACCGCCATGGCGGTGACGCTGCCAAGCCCCGGCAGGACGCCGATCACGATGCCCAACAGGATACCGACCGCGATGAAGAGCAGGTTCATCGGCTCGACGGCCAGTGCGAAGGCGTTGACGAGGGTCTCGAACATGATCGGTCCTTCAGGGAAGCTGGATATAGAACGCGTGCCAGGCAAGCAGGTCGAGGCCATAGGCCAACCCGACAGACCCGAGGGCGCAGAGGATCAGGTGGCGCCGCTGACCGGCAAGCAGCATCGCGCCAAAGCAGGACAGGCTGCTGGCCACGACAAAGCCCACATGGATCAGGAGCAGCATCGTCACCGTGGCCCAGGCCGCCCAGGCCAGCGTTTCGACCACCATGCGCAGGCCGTCGTTCGGGACGCGGCGCAGCGCCCAGTGCCAATTGCGGACCATGATGGCCGCGCCAAACACGGCAATGACGATGGCCGAAAGGGTGGGAAAGAAGCGTGGCGAAAGCTGATCGGTGCGGGCCGGCATCTCGACCTGCGCGGGGATCACCCAAACGAGCGCCAAGCACGCCGCGACAAGGGCGATCAACCCGATGAGGAAATCGAGACGCCCGGAGGCGTCCCGATGAGACCGAGCGGCATTGCTCATTCCGCGGTGCTTTCGTAGACGGTCTTCAGGGCCGCATCCGTTTCCTCGAGCTTGGTGGTCAGGGCGTCGCCGGTGATGTCCGTGGTCGGGAAGGCCAGCTTGTTCACCATAAGGTCGGTAAAGGCCTCGGACGTGGCGGCGGCGCTGGCGGCTTCGGTCAGCTTGACACGCACGTCGTCGGGCAGACCGGCCGGTGCCCAGACCGAGGCACCTGCGGGCATCGAAACACCGTAGATATCCTGCATCAGGGGCACGTCGGGCGAGGCCAGGAGAGGCTCGGAGGTCATGGCTAGCAGGACGCTCATGTCGTCGAGATAGCGGTTATGCGCGCCGCCCGACCAAGCGAAATCCACCTTGCCACCCAGAAGGAAGGGCACCATTTCGCCGCCGCCCGAGGTCGGCACGGCGACCCAGTCGACGCCTTCCTTCTTGGCGATGAAGTCGATGTAGGCGCGGGAAATCGAGTTTTGGTCGGCGTAGCTGAGCGAATCGTCTTGGGACGACGCGATCAGGTCTTCGAGCGTTTCGATGCCGGATTCCTTCGACGCGACAATGGCCATCTGGGTTTCAGCCACGGTCGCGATCGCATCGAAGCTCGAGAGGTCATAGTCGACATCCTCGGCGATGGGCGGCCAAAGGACCGTCTGGTCCGGGGCGAACAGAAGCGTGTAGCCGTCCGCCGTCGCCTTGGCGGCCGCGGTGGTGCCGATCTTGCCGCCGGCGCCGGGCTGGGTCTTCAGGATTATCTTGGTACCAAGAATGGTGCCCATTTCCTCGGCCAGAACGCGACCCATGGTCTCGATGGACCCGCCTGCCTGGAAGGGAACGATCATGGTGATGGGTTTCTCAGGGTAGCCGTCCGCGAAGGTGGCGCCGGGCAGGGCAAGCGCCAGCGTGGCGCAGGTCGCTTTGATGAAGGTGGTCAGCATGGGAACTCCTGTTGGGCTTATCTTTATTACTCTGGAGTTTTAAGGCGCGGGCGCCGCGTTCAGCAACGTTTTCGGGTCTCGGTCCACCAGAAAACAGCCTGCGGCCCAAAATTTTCGCAGATTGTGCCTATTTCTTCATCAAAGCTATGCAGTTTTGCGAGGCAAGAGCGTCCTTAGCCTCGAATCTTAAGTGCCACCGGCAATTCCCAGTTCCAATTGCTATGTAGTTTTGCCACGAAGACCGCAGTTGCATGAAGGAGCGCCCCATGAAGATGAAAAGCGATGTCGATCCCGAGATGATTGGTGAATCCCGCCTGATGACCGTGCCCGGCACCGACCCGGCGTTGTTGGGTACGGCGGTGATGGATGGCCCGGCGTTCGTCGAGGTGCGCAGCTACCAGACCTTTCGGATCACCTATACCGTGGGCAAGCTCGGTCTGGACGACACGGGCGCAATCCGCGTCGCATTGCGCTTGATCTCGGACGCGGGGTCGCTTCAGACCACCGATCCGACGGCGGCCAACTACGTGAGCGTGCGATCCTCGGGCGATGGCCAGCGGATCCTGAAATACGACCGGAACGGCGGTCAGCGCCCGTGGAACGAGACGCTGACGATCTACCAGCGCGGCGGTTACCTCAAGCCCGGCGAAACGGTCGAGATCATTCTCGGCGATACGTCGCAGGGCTCGCCCGGTCTCTTGATGTCGACTTTCTACGAGGGTGCGCGCGTGTTCCGCGTGCTGGCCGACGTGCAGGCCACTGGCAATTTCATCCCGCTGCCCGACACCCGGCTGGAGTTTACCGTGGGGGCCGGTCCCTTGCACCGCTATCTCGCCGTGCTGCCCACGCGCCGCCGCCCGGGTGAGACATTCTTGCTCGGCCTCAAGGCCGAGGATCTCTGGGGCAATCCGACGGCGCAGGGGCCGACCCGTTTTACCGTCGAAAGCTCGATGCCCGTGCAGGGTCTGCCCGAGGTGATCGACTTTGCCCCCGAAAACGGTGCGCTGCGCATTGAGGGTCTGAGCGTGGCGCAGGAGGGTCTGCTGACCCTTACGCTCACCTCGGACGAGGGCCATGTCGTCGAAGCCGGTCCGCTTCAACTGCGCGCGGGTCCGGCGCATTATTGGGGCGATCTGCACGGCCAGACCGGCGAAACGGTCGGCACGAACTCGATTGAGCACTACTTCGATTTCGCGCGCAACAAATCCTTCCTCGACGTGACCTCGCATCAGGCGAATGATTTCCAGATCAAGCCGGTGTTCTGGGACAAGCTGAACCGTCTGACGGCCGAAGTGAACGAACCCGGCGTCTTTACCGTGCTGCCCGGTTATGAATGGTCCGGCAATACCGCTGTCGGCGGCGATCACAACGTGTTCTACCGTGATGAAGGCGCAAGCATTTACCGGTGCTCGCATGCCCTCGTGTCTGAAACCGACGATCTGGACACCGATGCGCATACCCTGACCGATCTTTATGCGAAACTGCACGCCGAGCCGGTGGATACGGTGATGTATGCCCATGTGGGCGGGCGTTATGCCAATATCTTCTTCGATCACGATCCGACGCTCGAGGCCGCGGTCGAAGTCCATTCGGCCTGGGGTAGTTTCGAATGGGTGCTGACTGATGGCTTCCCGATCCGCCGTCGGGTCGGCGTGGTGGCGAACTCGGACGGGCACAAGGGGCGCCCCGGTGCCTCTTACCCCGGCGCGTCGTTCTTCGGGGCCTACGGCGGGCTGACCTGTTTCCTCATGGAGGAAAACACGCGCGAGAGCGTTTTCGAGGCGATCCGCCGCCGTCACACCTACGGGACCTCCGGCCCGCGTCTGGCAATCGACATCACGGCCACTCTGCCGCAGGGCGGAACGCTCCATCATCGCAACCCGATGGCCCAGCCCGATTGCACCACGGATGAGGTCGATACCTGCACCATGGGCGATATCGTCCGGTCATGGGGCGACACCGCGCATGTATCGGTCGCCATCGAGGCCCCCGCGGGAATCGAGAGCATCGAGCTGCGCTCCGCCACTGATGTTGTGCACCTCTGGCGCGGCTACGGCACCAAGGATTTGGGGCGCCGTCTCCGGCTCATGTGGTCCGGTGCCGAGTATCGCGGGCGCGGCCGCAACACGCGCTGGCAGGGCAGGGTGCAGGTCTCGGGCGGTCGGATCAACGACTTTGCGGCCGTGAACCGCCTGAACCCCGAACAGCCGCTGCATCAAGTCGGGTCAAACAGCGCGATTTTCAACACGATCACCACCGGCAACCGCATGGGGTGCGACATGTGGCTGACGGGCGAGACGCCGACGCTGGCCGTGACGACGAACCATGGTGATCTTGCGCTCGATCCTGCGGCCATGACGCTCGATCCCATCGTGCTCGAGGCCGGTGGGCTGGCGCGCAGGCTTGTCGCCCAGCGGCTTCCCGATGCGCCCTTGCCGCGCAGCGCGGCCTTCGCCACAGAGGTCGCCATCGCCGCCAAGGGCGACACGCCGGTCTGGCTCTGCGTCAATCTCGAGGATGGTAATCAGGCGTGGACTTCGCCGATCTATCTGTTCCGGGATTGATCCATTCACACCCCGCGGGGCAGTTCAGATCGGTTTCGCCCGTTTTCTCTCGGTTCTGTCGCAAGCTTTGAAGTCGCTTGATGGGGCTGTGCGGCGGAAAGCATGGCGGGAAGTCTTCGGTGGTCTTCGACAACACCCTGGATCGGCAGTTCGACGTGGTGACACAGGATACGGCTTGGGACGAGCCAAGTCCGCCATCGGTCTGAGAGCGATGGCACGTGACATCACCTATATCCGGACGCAGGAGGGCTTCGTCTATCTTGCCGTGGTCATCGATCTGTTCTCGCGCCGTCTTGTCGCCTTGTCCCTGCAAGCCTTCAACCTGCCGAGGCTTGGATACAACCTCTTCGGGCAGATCTCGTTTTCCAGCTAACGCTGATCCTCAAATTTTTAGGACAAATCTATTCCAGTAGGTGAACCATTTGCAGGGGGCTAATCCACGAAAACTCAGCGCATGACGTGGGATTCTGCACGCTCCGGCATCAGACCCCCGGTTTTCTATCGGGATTTAGTGGACCATCGCGTTTTCCGCGGAGCAATGGCCCAAAGGCGCGGACTTCGAGGTCAAACTTCGACCGCCTTGGTCACCTTCCCCGTCGAGCGCTCGATTTACGCGGGATCATTGTAGGTTCGACTTTGGCGACGCGTGGGCGGTTCGGCCCGGTGGGCTCGTCGAGTGCCGCCACTGTCAGGCTCGCCAGACGGTCGAACGGCACGCGAACGGTGGTGAGGGGCACGGGCAGGCGGCTGACGATCGGGATGTCGTTATATCCCACGAGCGAGATGTCGTCTGGCACGGAAAGCCCGGCGCGCAGGATGACGGACATGGCGCCGATCGCCGTGTTGTCGTTCATCGCAAAGATCGCGGTCGGACGGTCGGGCCGGGCCAGCAGGGCCTCGGCGGCGGTCTCACCGGATTCGATCGAAAAGGTCGATTGCGCCATGAGGTGGTCGTCGATCGCAAGGCCCGCCTCGGCCATCGCCTGCCGGAACCCGGCGACGCGGTTGAGCGAGCTCGTGGCATAGTCCGGCCCGCAGATCATCGCGATGCGTTCGTGGCCCAGGTCGATCAGGTGGCGGGTCGCGAGATAACCACCGAGCACATCGTCGCTAACCACCGCAGGGGCGAGACCGTCTTCGCGCAGGCCAAAGACAAAAGGGACGCCCCGTGCCTCCAGCGCGTCGCTCAGCACGGCATTCCCGGTGCGCGCGGTGGTCAGGATCAGGCCGTCGACGCCCCGCTGGATCAGCGCATCCGCCGCGCGCAGGCTCGCCTCGGGGCTGTCGTCGGTGTTGGCCACGATGGTGAACTTGCCCAGCGGCGCAGCTGCGCGGGCCAGAGCCTCGTAATACATCGCCATGACGGTATCGGTCAGACGCGGCACGATGACGCCGATCATCCCCGTCGAGCCGCGCCGGAGGTTCGCGGCAGACAGGTCCCGGACGTAGCCCAGTTCCTGCGCGATTCGCCGGACGTGCTGTGCCTTGGGCGTGTCGGGACGGGTCAGACGGTCGTCGAGCAGCCGGGATACCGTGGACTTGGACACGCCCGAGGCCGCCGCCACGTCATGCAACGTGACCCGCGATTTCGCTTTCGTAGCAGGCGCTTCGTCGTCCATCGGTCCCTCCTTTGCCAGCCATCGCCAGCCCTCTGGTGAAAACTACCACTTGACAGAACCGGGTGGCAATGCATTTTTGGGAACGTTCCCGCAATCGTTCCCAAATCCCGAAATGGGCCTGGGCCAGCGGGTCAGAAACACGCATGACAGACCTTTTTGGAGGAGAGACAAATGACCCCCATGGACCTTCGCGGCCTGAACCCGGCGCCGGTTACGGCGTTCAACATGGACGGCTCGCTCGACATCGCGGCGAACGTGCGCATCGCCAAATGGCTGGCGAGCTTTGATGAGGTGAAATCGCTTGTCATTCTGGGCCACGCGGGGGAAGGCACTTTCCTCACCACCGATGAGCGTCTGGAACTGATCTGCGCCTACAAGGACGCGGTGGACATTCCGATCATCGCGGGAATCACCGGCGAGGGCACCAAGGTTGCCGCCGAAGAAGCCAAGCGGTCATATGACGCCGGTGCCACCGGGGCGCTCGTCTATCCGAACCACGGCTGGCTGCGCTTTGGTTTCCAGAAGGGCGCGCCGCAGGACCGTTACAAGGCGATCTACGAAGAGGGCGGTCTCCAGACGATCCTGTTCCAGTATCCGGATGCCACGAAAGCGTCCTACGATCTCGACACCCAGCTCGACATTGCCGCGCAGGTAGGCTGTGTCGCGACCAAGAATGGCGTGCGCAACATGAAGCGCTGGTATGTGGAAATCCCCGAGCTGAAAAAGGCCCAGCCGGATCTTCAGGTTCTGTCGTGCCATGACGAATGGCTGCTGCCGACAATGTTCGACGTGGACGGTCTGCTCGTGGGCTACGGCAACATCGCGCCAGAACTGCTGATCGACCTGATCGCCGCCGGCAAGGCGCAGGACTACACCGCCGCGCGCGAAGTCTTCGAACGGCTTCTGCCGGTGACGCAGGCCGTCTACCACCGCGGCAGCCACATGGAAGGCACCGTCGCGCTCAAGATCGGTCTGCGCTATCGCGGTCTGCTCGACCACGCAACGATCCGCGAGCCGCTCAAGGATCTGGGCGAAGTCGCCGAGCGTGAGATCGAAGCGGCGTTCGAGGCCGCGGGCATCGGCCGGGTCGAGGCCGCTGCGCTCGCTGCCGAGTAACCGATCACGAGACCAAGATTGCCCCCGACGTGGTGTCGGGGGCATGATCCAAAAACAGGGAGGAGAACCATGTTTCATTTCACCATGCCCCGGCTGAAGGTCGCCGTCGCGGCCGCCGCTTTGGGCGCTGCCACGTTCACCGCCGCCGTTGCCACCGCGCAGGACGTCCGCATCGGCGCCATGCGCGAGGGGTCGTCCTGGTACGTCTTTGCCGCGACTCTCGAACAGATCATCGAGCCCATTCTGGGTGACAACACGGTCGAGGTCATCGCCCGTGGCGGCGGCGTCGCCAACCCTATGGTCGTGCAGGGCGGCAAGGCTGAGATCGCGCTTTCGAACAAGGCGACGGCCGTCTGGGCTGTCGAGGGCGCCGATACCTACGAAGGCATGTCTGCGCCGGACATCCGGTCGCTGGTCGGTGGCCTGAACGATGTCTACGTTGGCGTGATGGCCACGCAGGCCTTCATCGACAAGGCGGGCAGCTCGGATCTTGCCGAGATTGTCGCCTCGGGCACGCCGATCCGCGTTTTGATGAAACCCGTAGGCTCGTCCGCCGTGCCCGTGGCCGAAATGATCTTTGAAGGCCTCGGCACGTCGCTTGACGAGATCAAGAAGAACGGCGGCGATGTCATTCAGGTGGATACCGCGCAGATTGCCGATCAGATCCGCAACGGTGGCGCCGACATCTACATCGACACGATGATCAAGGGCCATCCGACGATCACGGAAGTCGCGCTGACCGCCGACGTGCAGTTCCTCGACATTCCCGAGGCAGCGATGGCGGTACTGGCTGACAACGGCCTGACCCCAGGTTCCTATGGGCCAGGCTGGTATGAAGGGCAGGACGCCGCCACGACAGGTGCGAACCTTGGCACCGTGCTGATCGCCAATGCCAATCTGGACGAGGAAACCGCCTACCAGATCACCAAGGCGATTATCGAGAATGCGGAGGCGCTCAAATCCTCGCATGGTGCATGGTCACAGTTCGATCCGGCCGCCGCGATGAAACCCGAGAATGTCGGCATCGAGCTGCATTCGGGTGCGGTGCGCTACTACACCGAAGCAGGTCTGATGTAAGACCCTCTCGCGCCGCCGGGCCATGCGTCCGGCGGTGCCCAGCACAAACGTGCCACCCCTCACATGCCTACATCCGCGCCAAGGGAGGATTCCATGAGCGCCCCGCTGACCGATCTGCCTGCAGAGCCCGTTGTTCGCCGTTCGCCCGCCTTGATGGTCGCTTTTGTCGTCGGCCTTGGCCTGATCGGGTTCCAGTTATGGCTTCTGTTCTCGCCGCAACAGCCGCTGGTCGAGCGTCCCGTGCACCTCGTCTTTGCGCTGGTGCTGCTGTTTCTCTACAAACCCCTGACCACGCCGCGCCTGCCGCGCTGGCTGCGCCTTGGGATCGACGGGCTGCTCGTTGCCGGATCGCTCGCCGTTCTGGGCTACTACATCACCGGGTTCGAACGTCTGACCACGCGGATGGAAAACGTCTCACCCGTGTTCACGCTGGACATCGTCTCTGGCGCGCTGCTGGTCGGCCTGCTGCTCGAAGGGGCGCGCCGGGCCGTCGGGATGGTTCTGGTCTATGTGCTGGCCGTGTTCATCGCCTATGCCTTCTGGGGCAACGTTCTGCCCGGTTCGCTGCAATTCCGCGGCTTCGGGATCGAGGCGGCGACCGAGATCACAACGATGACCACGGCTGGCGTTCTGGGCGTGACCACCTCGACCTCGGTCAGCTTTGTCTTTTACTTCATCCTCTTTGGCGCGTTCTATGCGGCGGTCGGGGGCGGGCAGCTTTTCATCGACCTCGCGATCCGCGCGGCGGGCCGGGCCACCGGGGGCACCGCCAAGGCCGCGATCATCGGTTCGTCATTGATGGGGTCGATCTCCGGCTCCGCCGTGGCCAACGTCGTCTCGACCGGCGTCTTTACCATCCCCCTCATGAGGCGCACCGGGGTGCCCGCGCATCGCGCCGCCGGGATCGAGGCGATCGCATCGACCGGCGGGCAACTCATGCCGCCGATCATGGGCGTTGCGGCCTTTATCATGGCCGAGCTTCTGGGTATGCCCTATGCGCAGATCGCGCTCGCGGGCCTCATTCCGGCGGTGGCCTTCTACCTCGCACTGCTGCTCGTCGTGGACCTCATGGCGCGGCGCGACGGCATTCGCCCGCTGACCGCCGAAGAGGTGGCGGAAACCGACAGTATCCTGCCGCGCCTGCATCTGATCGTGCCGCCGCTGATCCTGATCGGTCTGCTGATTTCCGGCTACTCGGCGGCCTATTCCGCCGTGATCGCCTCGGCCGCCTGTCTGGTCGTTCCCTTTGCGCGGCGGCAGACGTGGATCACCTGGACGAACGTGAAAGAGGCGCTGGTCGATGCGCCGCGTCAGGCTGCCGAAGTCGCCGTGCCCATCGCGTCCATCGGGATCGTGATCGCGGTGGCGGTGCAGTCGAACCTCGCGCTCAAATTCGCGGGCTCGCTCCTGTCACTGTCCGAAGGGTCGATCTATGCCTCGCTGATGCTCGCCATGGTCGGCTGCATCGTGATGGGCATGGGCCTGCCCACGGTCGCCGCCTATATCATTGGTGCGGTTCTGTTCGTGCCCGCGATCGAAGACCTCGGCATCTCGTCGCTCGCCGCGCATTTCTTCATCTTCTACTACTGCGTGTTGTCGATGGTGACGCCGCCCGTGGCGCTGGCGAGTTTCGCGGCGGCGGGCGTGGGGAAAACGTCGGCGGTCAAGACCTCGATCTCGGCTTTCGGCCTGTCGCTCGTCGCTTTCTTCGTGCCCTTCGCCTTTGTCTTCGACCCGTGCGTTCTGGCGCAGGGGTCCGCCGGGCAGGTCGTCTTTGCCGCGCTGTCGCTGCTCGTGTCCACCGCGCTCTGGGCCGTGGCCTTCGGCGGCTGGGCGGGACGACCGCTGGGCTGGGGCACGCGCCTTCCCATCGGGATCTCGGGCCTCGTCGCCGTGATCGCGCCGTCGGGTTCGGTGCCCTGGATCGCCGCCCTGGCGCTGGGCTGGGCGCTGGTCGTCGCGGTCGCGCTGCTCGCCCGCCGAAACGGGGATGATCCCATCCCCAATCCCGCAGAATAAGCACCGAGAGACACATGCCCTACATCACGCACCCATCGGAGTCCCGCCTCGTCGAGCGCGGGGCGGGGGGAACGCTGCGCCAGGTGACCGCGCATCCGTCGATCCACCACCACCCCTTCTTCTTCGTCGATGCCTGGGATCAGGCGATGACCTTCCTGATCCTGCTGTCCGAGCGCAGCGGCGCGATGCAGATCTATATCGAACCGACGCCCGGGGCCGACCTGATCCAACTGACGGACGAGGCGGCGCTTGCCGACTGGTCGGTGATCCCCTCACGCGACGGGCGCTGGATCTATTTCGTCGCAGGCCAAGAGGGCAAGCGCGTTTCACCCGCCTACGGCACGGTCGAGACGCTGGTCCACTTCGGCTCGAAGGAGATGCGCGAGGCGGGAATGGTCGGTGCGGCGATGGGCACCACGGCGCTCTCTGCCTCGGGCCGCTACTGGGCGGTGCCGGTCAAGGCGGGGGCGGTCAGCCAGTTCTGGCTGGTGGATACCGAGGCCGGCAGCGCGGGTGTGTTTCATGAGGCGCCCACCATCGGCCATCCGCAGTTCTGCCCGGACGACGAGGACCTGATACTCTATGCCGGGCCGATGACGGACCGGGTTTGGGTGACGGATCGTTCCGGCAATGCCCGGCGCATCTACCACCGGCCCCACGACATGCAGTGGGTTACGCATGAGGTTTGGCGCCCCGGTCACCGTTCGGTCCTCTTCGTCGACTGGCCCAATGGCATGCGGGAGATCGACGTGGACACGGGCGCGGTGCGTCCCATCACCGATTTCCCCGTGTGGCACGGGGCACCGGACGCCACCGGGTGCCATATTGTCGGTGACACGAATTTCCCGGACCGTGGCCTGCACCTGATCACCCTCGATGGCAGCGCCGCGCCCAAGTTCCTGCACGAACCAAAGGCCAGCTCTCAGGGCGCGCATTGGGCGCACCCATTCCCCTACAACGATGGGCCGATAAAGGTCCACGCGCCGCAACATACGCACCCGCATCCAAGGTTCTCGCCCGACGGGCGGCAGGTGGTGTTCACCTCGGACCGCACGGGGCACGCGCAGGTCTACGTGCTCGCGCTGGAAGGGTAGGGGGTTGGTCCTTGCGTCCACACGCATCTGTTCGCCAGCCTGCGGCCGGCCAAGGACCAGATCTCGGCGTGGCGTGACAACGAAGCCATCATCGCCCTCAGGCGAAAGCCATCGAGCGGATGTTTCGGGCCGGGCCCGAAGGCTTCGCAGGTGGCCTCAGCGCCGAGAACTACATCTCGATCACCGATATCTCGCGGGCGACGGCGACGCGGGACTTGCAGGATCTCGTAGGGATGGGCGCGCTCACATGCACGGGCGAATTGCGACACAAAAGGAATTGGCTCAATCTCGGCGAAATAGCACGTTAGCCCGTCACGGTGTTCGGAAAGGAACCGGTAATTCGCTTCCGGGACACACTGGCCTGCTTCGTCAAAACGATCGGCTGCGATGAGTGGTAACGAGAGCCTGAGCGGGCCCACGCTTGGAGCGGGAGACGAGCTTTAGCGAGTACGCAAAGCTCCAGTCACCGCCAAGCATTTCACGCTATTCCCATAGCCGGCCTGCAAGACGATTGAGGGGTCCGGAAGTGGAACTCTGGCCGAACCAACGTCCGTTCCGGGGTCGGCTTGGCATCCAGCCCGGCAAGACTGCAAACAGTCTTGCCCACAGAACCTTGATGTCCATCTGATACTCCTCTCGCCACCAATGCCCGCCACGGTGGTAGCGGTTTGGTGGGAAGGCAGTTCATCCCATTAGGTCACACACGAAGACCATGCGAGCCGTACGCCCAGATCAGCTTGGCGGGGCGCTCGCGAAGTTGCTTACTCTGCCGGTGTCACGACTTGCACACCGCCCAGCCGCTTGAGCTTGTTCCAGCCTGTGAGCCGCCCGGTGAGGATCCGCCAGATCGAGCGATAAACGTTGACCATTAGCAGTTGGCGGTAAAATACCCGATTGAGGACGATCAGCCAAAGCAGAGACCGTTTGGCCGTAGGTTCGCATCTTATCGCGAAGCTGGCCATGGCGAGCTCCATGAGAGGCAGTGCGATAAACACTGCCCACATGGCATAGTCCCGGACCGTCAGCGACTGGAAGCTCGTGCCGTCGAAGCTGCCGACGAAGCGGACAAGCATGATCAGAAGCAGGATGTCGATGATCGGCCCAAGGAAGGGCATGACAACCCCGAACAGCAGGAGGTCCGTCAGGCCGATTAGGCCAATGGGTTCCCCGTCTCGGATCGTGCGGCGGTGCTTCCACGCTGACTGCATCATACCGATCGACCAGCGCAGACGTTGCTTCATGAGTGGACCGAGGGTCGCCGGCGCCTCGGTAAAGGCATAGGCGCTGGACACGGACTTCACCCGATAGCCACGCTCGAGCATGCTAATGGTCAGATCAGTGTCCTCTGCCAGCGTGTCGCCGGAATAAAGACCACAGGCCCGCACCGCCTCTGCCCGCCAGGCCCCGAAGGCACCGGGGACGACCATGATCGCGTTGAAGCTTTCATAGGCCTGCCGGTCTATGTTCTGGGCGACCGAGTATTCCAGCTTTTCGAGCTTGGCCAGAAGCGTGCCGGGATTGCCAACCACGATCTTGCCTGCCACGGCGCCGACCTTGGGATCGCGCAGGGGCTGAACCAGCCGTCCGATCGCATCCGGCGCGATGACGGTATCTGCGTCGATCGCCACGACGACCTCGGTGTCGATATAGTCGAAGGCGAGGTTCGAGGCGCGCCATTTGCCGCCGTTCGGCTTCGTCACGATCTTCACGCTGGGATCGTTGCCGTAGCGATCCTGAACCACCCGGTAGGTGGCGTCGGTGGACCCGTCGTCGATCACGAGCACCTTCAGTCGGTCATAGGTGCTGTCCAGCACACTGCCGATGGTGCGCAGGATGACATCCTCTTCGTTGTAGGCGGGGATCAGGACCGTGACGTCCGGCCGATAAGGCGGCAGTTCTGGACCGAAATAGGCGCGCCGCTTCTGGCTACGACCATATGCCCGCAGGGCAAAGCCAAAGATTGTGGCCCCGCGTAGCAGGCCAAGACCGACAGCCACAGGCACGAGCAGCGCGATCCAGACTGCCCCGTCTGTGACGCCGGAATAGAACGCGGCCTCGAAACTTTCGAGCTCGGTCTCTCCGCCGTTGGCATAGGCGGGCCCAATGTTGGCCATAATCTCGGTCAGGCTCGTAAAGCCATACCCCTCGGCCCGAAGCGCCGGGATCAGAAGGCGGAGCGTTTCGATCGTATGGCTCCGGTCACCGCCGCCATCATGAAGCAGGATCACCCGACCGCTGCCGTCGAGCTGCGACAGGGTGTAGTCGACCAGTGTCGAAGCACTCTTGGTCCGCCAGTCGGGCGGAACGACACTCGCCCCGAGGATATGATACCGTCCTTCGGTAAGATCACGTAGCTTCTTGGCGATTTCGCCCTCCAGCGGCCCCGGTCCACGCAAATAGGGCGCGCGGAACACGGTAGGCGACGTTCCGGTCAGCCATGTGAACAGCCGCGACTGCAGACCAAGTTCGACCTGCAATCGCCCGACCGAAGTCCGGTCGACGCGCGGGTGAGAATAGGTGTGGAGACCGTAGTCAAACCCCTCGCGCTGCATCCGCGCGACGATCTCCCGGTTCTCGCCCATCTGGCGCCCGATCATGAAGAAGGCGGCCGGCACGTTCTCGGCTTTCAGAATGTCCAGAATCTCGGGGGTGAAGGCCTTTGTCGGGCCATCGTCGAATGTCAGAAGAACTGTCTTGTCTGGTATCTCGCCGTAACGCTCGGCGATGACTGGTGCCGGGAGGCGCAGATAGATCGTTTCTTCGATCCGTTTGCCGTCCGCGGACATCGTCAGATCTCGCTTGCCGACCTGCCCATCCTGGCCGAACTTGATGAATGGACCCTTGCCGTGGTAGGATACGAAACTGTTCAGATCAATCTGGCGCAGTTCGTCGCGGGCGGCAGAATCAAAGATGTCCTCGTGAGTCAGGACCTGCCAGATCGACGGATCTTCCCGGCCCAACCCCCAGACCGCCACCGACGAAAGATCGTTCTCGGCCAGAATCTGCAACTGGCGGTAATGGCTCACCGCATCGAGGAACCAGATCATGTTCGGCGCACCGTCCTCGCCAGTATAGGAGACGAGGCCGTGACCCTGAACCGAGTCTATCCCGATGAAGGCATTGTTGCGGGCGGCAAGAGCCATGGATTCGCTGAACGAAATGTATTCCACTTCCCGACGTTTGGCATGCCAATGCACGCCGCCGGTTGCCATTCCGATGACCAGCCGGTCCGAAGGAACCCGGCGCGCTGCCTCGCGGACCACCTGGTCGACCCACTCGAGAGGCGCAGGCGCTTCGGTGTAGGTCCCCAGCGTAAAGGCGTCCTGAACGACCGGAACCACGATACGGGCCGGTTGGTCCTTGGCTTCGGGCAGAAATTGCATCTGCTCGGGCGCGATCACAGCGCAGGCCTCTTTGCCTGCCGCCGCAAAGGCGACACGCACGGGACCGAGCAACTCGAATGCGCTCTTGAGGTTCAGGAATTCCAACCGGCGCAGATCGAAACACAGGCCCAGCCAGTCGCGTTCGCGAACAAGCTGAAGCGTGTCGATCCAAGTCCTCGGCCGTAGGTCGTCAAGCGCATCTGCCTGCACATGAACCAAAGGCATGAGTGCGTCATCCTCAAAGGCCGAGGCCAGAATGACATAGGGCACATTCGTGCTATTCTCGGCTTCGAGTAGCCACGACAACCCTGCTTTGTCGAGAAAGAGCCACTCGGGGATAATGACATTCACGGTGTCGCAGGTGCGGGCCATCGCGTTCTGCGTATCCTCAAGCTCGGCCGGCACAAAGGCATAGACCCGCGTCGGATTGCTGGACCCCGAATGTGCCGATCCGTCCGGAGGCGCACACGCTACCTGTGGCACGTCTTCGTGGTGATGTGCCAGCTCGTGAGCCTCGTCACCCTCGGCGAAGGCCTCTTCGTCGCCAAAGGCGATAGTGAGAAGATCCGGCTCCAGCCCCCAGCGAATTTGCGTCAGGCCATCCCACGGCGAGGTGGGTTTTGGGGTCGCTGGAAGGTCCGCAAACAGATTGCGCACGTTTCTGACTTCGGCGGCGACGTTGAAGACGACGACGGTTACCATCGTAACTGCCGTGGTTACTAGTATACCGGCGACGACCATCGCAAAGAAATGCCGCGCAGGACTGCGCGCTCTGAATATTTGGTCATGATCGGTCCTGCTCGACGCGTCTGCGTCCTGTTTCGCATCAGACGTTCCGCCCCCCGGCGAACGATCTTCCGCACTCTCACCAGTACCTAAATACCAAGTCACTTGTCAGCCCCCCCCGAAGCATGCTAAGCAATAGCGCTGGGGGGAAGGCTTCAATTGTCTAACAACTGTCGCCGGTGAGTGCCGAAAAATTCGAGCAGTGCAGGCTAAGGTAATCTTAATATCCGCATTACCAACCTGCAAGTGAATTTAAGAGTGCCGAGTTGCCTGGGGGTTGAAAAGTCCAAGCAATCACTTGAAAAGCAAGATGAATATACGCCGTCGCCAGTTCATCGGAATGGTGAGCAGCAGTATAATATCGCTGCCAAGACTTGGGGTTTCCCAGGATCGTCGGTTTGATATTCGCACGTTTTCGATCCTGTTCACAGGGTTAAAAGCGGGTCAGGACGCACGAGCAATCGGCGCGTTCTTGGCTGAATTCATGTCGAAAGGTATACCCTTTTCGATCGAGGTTGATATTGGTTTGGAAGACGGCGGGGCGACGGCACCGGACACGGATTTATTGCGTCTTCTGGACGGTCTGGTGACGCAATATCCGGCGACCGCCGAGCTTGCCCTGTGCCTTGATGGTCTTCTGGAGAAAACGCCCTATTTCCAAGCCCGCGCTCTTTATGATGTCCGCGCCTTTGCCGACCAAAGGCTTGGACACCTACCCTTGGACCGCAGTGAGTTTACCCGGTTCCAGACCATTTCCACGGGTCTCTCGCCCAATCAGACGAGCGCCGGGGGATTGCGCCCTGGCGGATGCACCGTCGCCATCTACGACGCGCTTGATCAGGCCGACCTGAACGCGACGCTCGCGCCGTCCATGGTGATGATGCTGCCCAGAAAGTCGCAACTGGACCTGCCCGAAGCAGCAGACGCCTTTACCGCGCAGCTTTTCGCGGGGCTTGGCTCGGGCACTGTGGTCGGGATCGACATCGACGCCCTGCCTGACGATGCGGCAGAGGCACGCGGTATCGGACGGTCGCTCGCCGAAGCGGTGAACAAGTCGCGGCTGACCGCTTATCTCCTGCCGGTGCTGCCGAGCGAAGAATTTCGCCGGTGCTGTTCGTTCCTTGCCAATCACACACGCATCTTCGTATTCATTGATAACGCGCCAGCGTCGGCAGTGGATTGGACCGCACTTCGCGCGCAAGCCAGCGAGATCTACGGAGAAACCTGTCTCGATATTGTCGTGCCCGAGGGGCAATTCGCGGACGGAACGTGGTTCGTACGTCGCCAAGATGGGACACGACTCAAGCTTGGTAATCCCGGCATCGACACTGAAGGGGCCTATGTGAACGGGCCAGTAAGCTGGCTCGACGAAAGCAAGGCGTTCTGGCACCCCGACGCGGTTGCCGTCACCCGGATGCCGGAGGAAGGCGCGCCTCGGCCCGCGATGCCAAGCGCCATGAACCTGTGCCGGGGCGATGCGCCGCCGGTTCCTGACATTGCGTTCCAATTGCTCGATAGGTCCAAGTCCCTGCCGCTTGAGCCGCCCGAGCCCGTCACCTTTGACGCCACGGATCAGGCAGACGCCGAACTGGCCTTCGCGTATCTCACCCGGTTCGAAAATGCGACGACGGGCATGTGCCCCGCGACCGTCAAGGAGTTGCCGGACGCGATCATTCCCCACAGCGAGCTGACGATGTGGGATATCGGGAGCCTGATCCTTGGACTTCTGGCTGCTCGGGAGCTGGACCTCATCGACGAGGACACGCAGGTCGAGCGGATCCTTCGGATCGTTGATCACGTCCCCAACACGAAGCACGACGGGCATGTCGTTCCCGCCGCCATCGTCAGCGTCGACACCGGACGGATGCGGCGTGACGGGTTCGACACTTGCGATTTTGGCCGACTGTCGGTCGCTTTGCACTTCGCCTCGCAGCAACCACGGCTCGCCGAAGCCTGCGCCGCGAAGTACGCCGAATGGGGCGTCGCCGGTCTGATAAAGGACGGTGCGCTGGTCACGGTCACGCGGCGCGGCACGAGGTCGTCGTACTGGTCACATTGCGCGCATTACCTGATGCGTGGCCTGACGCTTCATGGCATCACGGGCGCAAGATCGCCATACAGTGAGGCCTTTTTCGGCGACACCGAGGCGGACCGATTGATGAACCTGCTATACGCGGCGGATTCGATCGGAATCCTGTCCTCCGAACCGCTCTTGATGGAGGCGGTGGAGCTTGGCGCTTCGCGAGAGAGCGAGCATCTGATCGATGTCTTTTTCGCTGCGCTGCGCCACGAGGAAACCGAGTATGGCCGGCTTCTGGCCCCGAGCGAGACGCCGCTCGATGCGCCACCTTGGTTCGCCTATCAAGGTCTGGACATTGGGCATGACCACCGTTGGAGCGTGAGTTTTCTCGACAGCGGGCGCAGCCGTTTCGAGGATATTACCGGCAGCCCACACGCAACGTTTTCAAGCAAGGCCGCCTATCTTTGGCGTGCGGTCCGGCCCGGTCCCTTTGCGGGTCGGCTCGTGGAAAAGGTGCGCGATAACGGCCGCATCGCAGGGCTGGGTTTCGCGTCCGGTCTTTACCTGTCGGACTACAAGCCGCTTGCGAACCTCACCGATCTGAACACCAATTCGGTAATCCTTCAGGCCCTCGCGCAACGCAAGAAACAAGCTGGCGCGAACTGACGCAGGCAGAGCAGGGGCCGCGCCCTGCATCATCTGGTGCATCAGCTGATCGGGCCGTAGATCGTGCAGTCGTCGGCGATGGCCCCTGCAACCACGGGATATCCCCGCCGCGGATTGAGCATCATGGCCTGAACCCCGGTGAGCCGGTTCATGCATTGGTTGGTGGCACTCACAGACGAATTCTCGCCGCCGATATAGATGTCGAGCCACGGAAGCCCGTTATGGCCGGTGTGGCACGGACCGTCCTGCGGGCGCGCCCCATCGCCACAAACGTCTTCTACGATGGCATATTTGCGCAGGCGTTCGATGTAGAACCGAGTACCTGCGGGGAAATCCAACGTCTGCCGCCCGCCGATGATAGAATGTCCGACCGCGATGGTGATTGGGTCCTCGTATGTTCCGGTGCCGCCCGCTGTCCGGTGAATGACGGGGCGCGCGATGGCGGCGCTGCCGGGCGGTGTGTTGTCCCAATAGCTATAGCCAGTGAGATAGCCGCTGAACCGCACCTCGGTGCCACGACCCGCGAATTGTGACAGCTGAGTCTGAATATCGCTGTCAAATGTCTGTGCCTTTGCCGTGCCGGCGCCGAACAGGGCTGCGAAAACGACTGCCGACACGCCACCAGACTTAAGCACTGCTCTCATAAGCAAAATCCTTCGTTCGCTGCAACGGTCAACGCCCGTGCTATGACAGGTGCGCAAGACCGTTCTCATTGTACGCAGCGATCGTAAGTTGATCATTTACGACGGCTGCTCGATCGGGTTGCCTCAATGGCATCAGCACTAACGTGGTTTTATTCCACGTTTATTTGGAACCGACACTGCGACGAAGTCTCAAACCGTTCAAACGAGCTCGTCGAAAATTCTGGTGAATGGGTTAGACGAAGTTGGTCCATTCATCAAAAAACTTTGCTTGTCATCGGCAGGTTTCCTCCGATTTTGCCCAGAATCTGGGGGAATTAGGAAAGTGAATTGCAAAAAGCGAATATTTCGCTGCGATTCAGTGACCCAATAGACACGAAGATGGGTGATCTGCGGCGTCAGAGCCACAAGCCAAGACAGGGTGACTTCGCAGAACGACCCGCAAACGAGATGCCGTTTCGCAATTGTGCCGCGCGCGGGTGTCGGCGCAGGAAGGTAAAATCAAGGTCGGCTTTATATATAAGGCGCAATGTCTAGGATAATAAAGTCTCGAATCGAACAGTCAAAACCATTGTCGCCGCGGCGCAATCGCCGCCGCGGTAGACCGCGCTCTTTTCGTGTACATGCTGATGCGGGTTGAGGTCGGGTTTGCCGTCCCGGTCCCTCGGAAGTGACCTGTAGTCTCAATGGGGTGGTTACGGATGATGATGCATTTGCAAAGGCGCAGCCTGCACTTGATGCGAGATTGTGCCGATAGTGAGAGGGCCAGTAGATTTAATGGTCTCCGAGCGGCCGTTCGCAGCATCAGGCACGACGACGCCAAATGCGAACCATTTTGGCGCGCGGAAAGCCTTTGAATGCTGACACGGTGAGGTCCATGCGGCTACACTGGTCAAGCGAAGGGCGTCGCCTACACGGCAGAATCGTCGAGCCATGACAGAAATTTGGCGCGCCATTTCGAAAAAGCAGGAGGCCCGAGCCGTAGCATTCTTCACACGCATAGAAAGGACTAAGGCAATGAGTTTGCGTTATCCAGACTTCAAGCTTTTTGGGGCCGTCGTGGCGATCACCAGCGCGACTGCGAACGCCGCTTGGTCGCAGGCCAGTTCACCTTCGGCCACGGCGATGCAGACCGCAGCGGATGCCTGCATGCGCAACTACGGCGCCCCGGATCAGATCGCGCCCACGCTCAGCGCTGCTGGGTTCAAGGTGGTGCCCGGGATGGACGAAGGGACGGTCGAATTCTCCGGCGCGGGGATCAACGGCATTGCGGCTGCGAGCCCGGGCCGAACCTATTGCTCCATTCAATCGACGGAGGTGCCCCTGTCGGTTGCGCGAGGCATCGGTCTGGGATTGGCGAAATCTGTATTCGGCTACAACCTTGCGACCGAAAACGGATCGCCGGAAGGCCAGAAAGGGCCTTGTGACGGCCTGAACCTGCTCGCCCCGCAACGGTTAATCTGGATCCGCTATGCGCAGGCCGGAAATAGCGGCGCATGTGTCGATGACGGGACGTCAGCCATTATTCTGGACATGTAGGGGCTAGGTCTCTGGCCACACCAGAATGCGCGCAGGGGTGAGCTTGTCGTCCGGGCTGTCGTAGAAGTATCCGCTGACCGCGATTTCCGTGGTGCCAAGGGGCGTCACGATCTTGTAGAAGTCCTCATTCCGCTCGATCGTTGCGGCCTCTGGCAGGCGCAAGATCAGGGTGTCGTGCGGCTCGCCCAAACCGATAACGTTGATACTGCGCGTAAAACCCGTGGTGACTGGTTTGCGAAAGATCGCCGCATCGATGATCACTTTGTCCGGTGATCCGTCGTTCGGGACGGCCACGGTCGTTTCAAGACGGTCCACGTCGCAGAGAAGCGTCAGATCTGCGCCGTTCCCGTCGATCACAATCGCATTGCTGGTGTAGCTGTAGACGATGTCCTCGCCGTCACCCGACTGGAGTTCAGAGCCGGACAAAATTCCGTTGTCTGGATCGTCCGCGATGCGCGTGACGATGATCACATCGTCGTCGGGACCGTAGGTGCGGAACAACGCGTCATGTTCGTCCATGTCGGGCTGTGCCGGCCGGGGCGTTGCGGCGGGCGGTGCGCCACAATCGAACACGGGGGCCGCGATGGGGGTCTCTGCGCCGCCGTAGCTGCGCGCGCTGGTCCAACCTGCGGGGTCGACGGATCGGAATTCGACCGGCGGCACCGCGACCGACGCGACCCGCGCGGCCAGATCCGCAAGATGTGGCGCAGGGTTGGGATTGCCGACGGAGATTGCCCGAAACAAGGTCGCTGCGTCGCTGTATTGACCAAGCCCGAGCCGAACACGAAGCGGGCCGTAACTGACCAAAGGATTGAAGCCCGAACTTGTCGGTGACGTGTCCCCACGACTTAGCACCCTGCCATAGGATTCGATCGTCACGTCCCACGGCCCTCCTGGCAAAACCAGCCGGTCCACGCGTGGATCAAACTCCAACAGGGTGATGGTCCGCTCGAACCCATTCGGGATGCCATCGAGCACCATAGGCCCGATGACAAGCGTGTCAGGCACGTCCTCCACACCAGAATCGCCACGCTCGAACCAGATCGTGGCTGAGGTATCCTCAACCGAACAAAGGATCACGAGGTCTGCGCCATCGCCAGCCGCGATCTCGGTCCCCTCTTCGACACCAAAGAGCCAGAGTAAATCGTCGCCGCCCCCAGCCCGTAGATACTGCGGCACGCCATCGCCAAAATAGGCGAGCCGATCAGGCGATCCGGCTCGATGTTCATCGCGCGGTGCAGGTTGTCCGGGCGCGCCGGCGGCTTTGCGAACTTCGCATTGTAGCGCTCCATGAAGCGGGGAAGGAAGGCATTGCCCGCCGCCATATCCGAGATGCTGCCCAGCGGGAGTTCCGTCACCAGCCGGTCTTGTAGCGTGCGGTTGGCACGTTCGACGCGGCCTTTGGCCTGGCTCGAATTGGCGCACAGAATCTCGATGTTCAACTCAGCCAGCGCGCGGCCGAACTGGGTCATGCCGGTCATGTGCTGGCTGGGCTTCGGAACGCGGAAGACCGTGTGCTTGTCGCTATAGAAGGCCACCGGGCGGCCATGGTTGCGCGGATAGGTTTCCAGTGCCTCGAAATAGGAAAACGTGCTTTCCGATGGCACAAAGCGGAGTTCCATCAATGTGCTGGTCGCATCGTCGATGAAGACGAGCAGGGTGCAGGGATCGCCCCGATCCTCAAACCAGCGGTGCTCGGAACGGTCAATCTGGATCAGCTCGCCGAAACATTCCCGGCGTAGGCGCGGCTGGTGGAATGTTCGGCGCTGCTTGCGTGACAGCCAGAGCCCATCCTCGACCATACATTTCCGGACCGTCTCGCGAGAGACCCTGAACCCGTGTTGTTCCGCCAGCATCTCGGCCGCCAGCGTCGGACCGAAATCCGCGTAGTTCTCTTTGATGAGGGTCAGCGCGTAGGCGCGCTTCGCCTTGTGAATGCGGTTGTTCGGAGTTTTGCCGCGTGCCTTGTGTCGGATCGCCGCGGCGCCATCCGATCGGTATCACCTCAGCAGCCTGAACACCTGGCGCCGGGTCAGACCCAGTATGTTCGCGCCATTCTCGACAGTCAGGCGCCCATCATCAATCTGTGCCGGCACCTCCATGCGGTTCAACTCGCGCGCGCTCATCATCACCCATCCCATGCCCGATCTCCCTCAGTCTTTCGGGAGAGAGTGACATTCCTGAATTGCTCATGGGTGACATTTTAGCTTTGCGGTTACACTCAAGTTCACTCATAATGAAGATTATGTATAATTCATGTAAGACGACCACCGCAATCCGTCGCCTATGAAGAACCATGCACCAAAGCGAGAACGGCTAGGCACCTATCCGGCACGTCATTCCAAATTGGCCGCCAAAGGAGAGGACGCCTTCCACGTCAGAGCGTACAGCGACAGTGATGATGTCGGAACCACTTTGCTCTGCCCTCAAGACCTGCCCAATGATGGCTATCATCTCGGTTCTCAAGGCATTCCTCACCCTTTAGCTGCTTTAGAATCACTTCGGCCGTACTGATCTATCATTGCCTTGCCAGATCCACGGCATCGGCCCTCACTCTTCATCGGGGCCAGTAATGGGGCAGTGGCATGGTGAGAACACGGGAAAGACTGATAACTGGTCTTGCAAGAAAATTCCCGGGACTAGCAGCACCATCCGCTTCGCCTCATCGTTCCTGTAGCCACTCCCCCAAGAAGCGGATGCTGTCGCTCTTTTCGCTCTGTGGCTCCCAAACCAGATGATAGGTGTTCAGCCCACGATCAATCGCGAGATCGATCGGGCATTCCAGGGCTCCGGACGCAAGCTCTTGGGCGACCAAGACCGTTTGCGCCAGAGCGATACCCTGAGAGTTGATTGCCATGTGATATGCGACCGCCGAGTTTTCAAAAGACATGAACTTGCACAAGGACGGGTCCGCTACTCCGGCCGCCTTGAGCCAAAGGTTCCAGTCATCTGGCCGGTGCGGTGTCGAGAGGAGCGGCTCTTTGATGATGGCGTCAAGGTCGTTTCGACATTTCTCGGCAATCTGAGGACTGCATACGGGCGTCAACGTGTTTGGCACGAGCGGAATCGAACTGAATTCCGGCCAGCCGCCGCCCAAGCGGATCGCCGCATCGTATTCACCGAGGTTTCTCCAGACCGAGGACATCGACAGGCGCACGTCGATATCAGGATACTCGACCTGAAAGCGCGCCAGCTTGGGGATCAGCCAGCGCGTTGCGATTGTTGTGTAGGATCGAAGGCTTATGACAGTCTTGGACGATTCCGAGTCGAGATACTGATTGGCCCGCCGCAGTTGATCGAACGCAACGCGCAACTCGGCTGCAGACGCCTGACCCTGAGCCGTCAGCGCGATGCCGCGCCCCACCCTTTTCGTCAGCGCGACGCCGAAGTGTCCCTCGAGCTGTTTGACCTGGCGGCTGACGGCACCCGCGGTCACGCAAAGCTCTTCCGCCGCCGCATTGACGCTGAGCTTCATCGAAACCGAAATCGACGAGGGCGTTGCGACGCTGCGCTTCAACAGCCCGCAGGACAGGAACGCGCTCAGCCGGCTTGACCAATGCATAGATATTTCAGAGGCGCTCGCGGCGATAAATGGCGACAGCACGGTCAAGGTGGCGATCCTGACGGGAAAGGGCGCGTCGTTCTGCGCTGGTGGCAATATCAAGGATATGAAGGCCAAGACCGGGTTCATGGCCGGATCGCCGACCGAGATGGCCGAAGGCTACCGCCGCGGGCTTCAACGAATCCCGCTGGCATTCGAGGCGCTGGAAGTTCCCGTGATCGCCGCCGTCAACGGCCACGCCTTGGGTGCGGGGCTCGATATCGCCTGCATGGCCCGGGGCCTCGTCGCCGGCGATCCAGCCGCCCGCGCCGAGCAGCATGGAGATGCTTTGCGTGATGTCGTCTGGCATGGTGTCGGGCCCCGTCAACTCATGCCGACGAGGCCCGTGGCGTCGCCGGATCTGTAGTTTCGAAAATATTAAGATATTCGATTACAGATTCGCCACAGTGAGGTCCAGCATCTTTTCAGCCTCGCCCGGCCCTGTCGCCGGGTCCGGGCCGAAACCATCAGAGCAGGTCGATCACCCGGCGCGACGTATCGCGAATGTGCTCTTCCATCAGCGCGGTTGCCGTAGCGGCATCCCGCGCGATGGTTGCGTCCATGATCTTGCGGTGTTCGGTGAACTTGTGCTGACCCAGCCCCTGCGGCGCCTTTTTGGTGACGAAACGGTAGCGGTCGAGCTGATCGAACATCATCGACCGCAGGCGAAACAGCCAGGTGTCGGTGCAGGCGGCCACCAGAGATTCATGAAAATCGCGATGCCGTTTCACCCATTCGGAGTGTCTCGCCATGCGATCCTCCCAAGGCAGGCTTTCGATGAGATTCAGCTTGTAGTGCAGGGCGACAATGGTGGTTTCCCAGTTCTCGTCGCCGTTCGCGATGGCGCTGCGCAACGCGCGTTTCTCGAGATCGAGGAACAGGTCCGTGATTTCGTTCAGTTCCTTGATCGACACCGGGGCGACCTTGAAGCCCTTGCCGACCTCGACGACGACGAAGCCTTCGGACACGAGCTGCGACAGGGCCTCGCGCAGAGTGCCAATGCCGACGTCGTATCGGGCGCGGAGATCCGCGAATTTCAGGCGTTCCGCCGGTTCATAGACGCTGCTGACGATGTCGCTGCGCAGGCGTGTCAGGACATCCTTGGCCTGCCACTGCTCATGGGCGTCCCCTTGTGACGAGGCGGGGGCTTCGGGCTTTGGTCGCAACATCCTCTCCGTGATGATCGCTGGCCTTCAGATGGCCTTCAGGCGGCACGGGCAACAAAGACATCATCCGATGACAAGGTCAAAGAATTTCCTTCCATCGTCGTTTTTTCCACTTTAGATTTATATTCGAAAAAATGGGAAAAGACAAAGAAATTGATTTCTTTCGAAGCGGACGGCAAGACCTCATGGGAGTTTGGTCAGATACAGGGGTAACAGATCTCGGGTCACGCTTTGGCGGTCGCCATCCCGATCTCGCCTCGTTCATAGCCGCGGGTATGCCAGAGGAGGCGTTCGACGGGCCGCTCGCACCGGACCACGCGCTCGATGCGGTGCAGCTGCTGCCCGTCATTCCGAAACCGGACAAGATCGTGATGGCAGCGGTCAACTACCGCGCCGGGGATGCCGCGCCGGACGCGGGGACCGATCCGGCCTACCCCGTGCTCTTTCTCAGGCTCCCGGCCTCGCAGATCGCGCATGAGGCGCCTCTGATCCAGCCGCGCGGATCCGACAAGCTCGACTACGAAGGCGAACTTGCCGTGATCATCGGAACGGGCGGTCGCCATATTCCACGAGAAGACGCGATGTCCCATGTCGCCGGTTACTCGATCTACAACGACGGCAGCGTGCGGGACTGGCAGAAACATTCGCACCAGTTCACGCCGGGCAAGAATTTTGTCGGCACCGGAGCCTTTGGCCCGTGGATGATCCGCGCGTCTGACCTGAGCCTGCCGGATGTCCCGGCGACCTTGGTCACGCGCGTCAACGGGATCGAAAAACAGCGCACGGACACGTCGCGGATGATCTTCGATATCCCCTACCTGATTTCCTACATTTCGACCTTCACGCCGCTCGAGCCCGGCGACGTTATCGTGACGGGAACCTGCACGGGATTCGGCAGCACCCGCAAACCCCCCGAGTTCCTGGTCCCCGGCGACGTCGTCGAGGTCGAGATCGAAGGCATCGGCGTTCTAAGCAACACCGTGCGTGCGGAATAACTTTTCCACACGATCCAGATTTTCGAAAATACGTGACGATGTAGAAAGTAGGTGCTAAAACCCGACTCGACAGTTTTCAGGGAGAGAAGCACGTGAGCTATCTGGTCAACGCAATCGGGCACGTTCAATTGAACGTCGTCGATATGGATGCGCTGGTGCGCGAATCCGTCGAGGTCCTGGGCCTCCATGTCACCCGCGACGCCGGTGACACGGTCTGGTTGGCCTGCAACGGGCGGCAGGCGGAACTCGTTCTGCACAAGTCGGATGAAAACTCGGTGCGTTCCATCGGCTTCGACGCCATGTCCGAGGATGCCGTGGCCGAAGCCGCGTCGCGGGTCGCGGCGGCGGGCTGCACGCTGGTGTCCGAAACGCCCAGCCTCGATTGCTGCGTCACCGGGATGAGCTTCACCACGCCGCAGGGGCACCTGATCGAAGTCCATTCGCCCATCGCCGACGAAACCTATGGCCGGCGCCATGCCGGCAGCGGCATGAAACTCCTTCGGCTGGATCACGTGAACCTGACCTCGCCCGACCCGGTGGCGACGCGCGGCCAGTTCGAGCAGATCATGGGCCTGCGCCTGTCCGAGCGGATGGTAGACGACGGGCTGAGCTGGATGCGCGGCGGCAACCGCCTGCACCACATCTGCGGCATCGTCCGCGGCGACACCGGTCTGCATCATTATTCGTGGGAAGTGGCCGAGTTCTCGGAATACTGCCGGCTTGGCGACATCCTCGACACCCAGGACAAGCAGATCGTCTGGGGTCCGGGCCGCCACCGTCCGGGCGACAACACCTATGCCTATTACATCGACGCCTGTGGCGCGATGGTCGAATGTGCCGGGAGCATGGCCTTCATCCACGACGACGACCGGTATGAGCCGAACGTCATCACCGCGCTCAAGCGGCCCGAGAACGTGCGCGTGATGAACGTCTGGGGCGAACCCGTGCCGCGTCCGTGGCTGGATCATCGCTTCCCTTGGTCGAAAAAAGCGGTCGCCTGACCGGGACACGGTAACAAGGGAGGCAACCATGACAAGACTTGGAATCCTCGAAGGATCGCTGCGCCGGGAGTCGCTGTCACGTGCCGTTGCACGGGCGGTGCCGGGGATCGTCCCGACTGGCGTGACCTGTGTTGCGCTTCCAAACCCCGGAACCTTGCCCCTCTTCGATCAGGACGTGATGGACGCGGGCCTGCCCGGCGCCGCCGCGGCCATGATCGAGGCGGTCGCCGGGTTGGACGCGATCCTGATCGTGACCCCGGAATACAACTGGTCGATCCCCGGCGGACTGAAGAACGCGCTGGACTGGGTGTCGCGGCAAAAGCCGATGCCGACGCTCGAAAAACCGGTCGCGATCTGGAGCGTGTCTCCGGGCCTGCTGGGCGGCACGCGGGTGCATGAGAGCCTGCGCCAGACGCTCCATTGCCTAGGCATGAACATCATGGCCCTGCCCGAGGTCCAGATCGCCGGGGCCAAGTCCAAGGTGGATGTGGCGACGAGCCGGATCACCGACCAGACGACAGAAGATTTCCTGCGAGGGCATTTGAACACCTTCGCGGCCTATTGCTCAACATGGGCGGCCGGACGGGCTGCCTGACTGCGGATCGAGGGATTCAGAATGGAACACAAACTCAGCTTCATGTCGGACGGTCTGAAACTGTCTGGCGTTCTTCATGTGCCCGAGGGCCGCAAGCCCGGTCAGCGCCTGCCCACGATCATCGTGCTGCACGGTTTCGTCGGCACCAAGGACAAATCGCATGTCGAGCTTGTCGCCCGCATGATCGAGGAAATGGGCTACTGCGTGTTCCGGATCGACTTCCGCGGCTGCGGTGAAAGCGAAGGCGCGCGGGGCGAAGTGCGCTGCCATGATCAGGTCGCCGACACGCGCAACGCCCTGACCTTCATCTCGCAGCGCGAAGAGGTGGATCCCGAGCGCATCGGCCTGACCGGCCACAGCTTCGGAGCAGCCGTCGCGATCTTTACCGGTGGCGTCGATCGCCGCGTCGCCTGCGTCATCTCGCTCTGCGGCTGGGGCAACGGCGAGACCAAGTTCCGCGGCCAGCACCCGACGCCCGAAGCCTGGGCCAAGTTCGAACAGATCATCGCGGACGGGCGCCGTCACAAGGCAGAAACTGGCGAAAGCATGTGTGTGTCGCGCTTCGACCTCGTGCCGATCCCGCCGAAGCTGCGCGAAAATCTCTCGCCCCATGCCCAGACGGAAGTGCCGGTCGAGACCGCGATCAGCATGTATAACTTCCGGGCCGAGGACGTGGTGGCCGACATCGCACCGCGCCCGCTCCTGCTCTTCCACACCGCGAATGACGTGATCACCCCGATGGAGCAGTCGATCAGCCTGTTCCAGAAGGCCGGAGCCAATGCCGAACTGATGATCCCGACGGGGGTGTCGCATTTACCGCTGTCGGACAAGGATGCGCCGCACACCCGCAAACTGATTGCGGCGTGGATGGAGAAATTCTTCCCCAGTCCGCTTGGCACCGCGGCATGACCGTCTTTCGCGCCCCGGACCTGACCGACTTCGCGCGCCGGTTGCTCGAGGCGGCTGGCTATGCCCCGCATCATGCTGCCCGGAGTGCCGAAATTCTGGTCTGGGCCGACGCGCGCGGGGCGAACTCTCACGGCGTGCTGCGTATTCCGCGCTACATCGAGATGATCGAACATGGCATCATCCGACCCAAGGCGGAACCCGTGGTGACCACGCGCAACGGCGCCATCGCGGTAATCGACGCTGACCGGGCCCCCGGCCCATCTGCGATGGTCGCGGCCATGGATACGGCGATCGAGCTGGCCAATGACTTCAGCATCGGCTGGTGCTCGGCGCGCAACATCACCCATGCCGGGGCGGTCGGATACTTTGCCCTGCGTGCCGCCGAGGCAGGTTGCGTCGGGATCGTGATGACGGCCTCCGGCCCGCTCATGGCCTATCATGGGTCACGGGCCGCCGGTCTGTCGACCAACCCGCTGTCGATCGCCGTGCCAGCCTCCGGGAGGCCCTTGCTTCTGGACATGTCCACCTCGACCGTTGCGCTTGGCAAGATCATGCATGCACGCGATACCGGCACGGCCATACCGGACTCCTGGGCGCTCGACGAAACCGGCGCTGCGACCACGGATGCCAAGCGCGCCGTCACCCTGACCCCGATGGCAGGCCCCAAGGGATCGGGTCTGTCGCTGATGATCGAGATCCTGAGCAGCGTCCTTATCTCCAATCCCGCGATTTCCACGGCCTTGGCAGGCGGGAACAGCGCGATGAACGGGGCGGCGCTCGCGATCCGGATCGACCGGTTCGGAACGCCAGAAACCTTTGCGCGGCTGGTGACCGAGCTTGTCACTGAACTCAAACATCTGCCGCCCGCACCGGGCAGCGATCAGATCCTGATGCCGGGGGAACGCGGGTTCCGTCTGGCACAGGACAGAATGGCATCGGGCATTCCCGTGGCGCAGGGCACCGTGAATCGTCTGGCTGAGACGGCGGCCAACTTCGGCCTGCGCCTGCCGGACCCGCAGGACGCATGACGATGACCACATCCAGGGAGGGGACTGTGACTGATAGGACGGACCGGGAACCACCCGGCATGGTAGAGCGGATCGTGCCGGGAGCGGCGCTTCTGGTGAGCGGCCTGGTGATGCTGATCATCTGCTGGACTTACCCGCTGGGCACGCTCAGCCAGATGGGTCCGGGTTACGTTCCGATGGCGATCGGCGTTTTGATCTGCCTGTTTTCCCTGGCGGTGATCGTGGGCGATGTGATGCGGACGGATCTCGAACGCACGCAACGCATCCACTGGCGCCAGCTGGTGTTCGTCAGCGCCGCGATCCTGGCCTTCGGTGTGTTGGTCGATCTGGTCGGACTTGTCCCGTCGATGTTCGTGGCCACGTTCCTGTCGATCTTCGCAGATGACCACGCCCGCCTGCCGGGCGCGCTCGTCTTTGCGCTGCTCGCGGCCATAGGGGGCTGGCTCCTGTTCATCGTCGCCCTCGACCTGCCCATCTCGGCATTCTGGAGGTAATCATGTTCGACCAATTCCTCCACGGATTCAGCATCGTGATGCAGCCGGACGTGCTGATGTATGCCTTCTTCGGCGTCCTCATCGGACAGCTGATCGGGGTCCTGCCGGGCATCGGGGCGATCACCGCGATTTCGCTTCTGCTTCCGATCACCTTTTACCTCGATGCGACCACCTCGATGATCCTGCTCGCGGGCATCTACTACGGGTCGCAATATGGCGGGTCGATCGCGTCGATCCTGCTGAACCTGCCCGGCACGCCGTCCTCGGTCGTCACCTGTCTCGAAGGTTATCCCCTCGCCAAGAACGGTCGCGCCGGCGTCGCCCTGTTCGTGGCCGCGGCGTCGTCCTTCGTCGGCGGCATCATCGGCGTGATGATCGTCGTCATCGCCGCGATCCCCATGACCGCCATCGCGCTGCGGTTCGGCGCGCCTGAATACGCCATGCTGGTCGTGCTCGGCTTGCTCGCCGCGTCCCTCATCGGGTCCGGCTCGCACGTGCGGTCGTTTCTCATGGTGCTTGTCGGCATCGCGCTCGGCCTTGTCGGGGCCGATCCGACGACCGGCCATTACCGGTTCGTTGCGGTGCCAGAGCTGGCGGACGGCATCAGCCTCGTGTCGCTCGCCATGGGACTGTTCGGTGTGAGCGAGATCATTCGAAACGCGTCGAACCGAACCGGGTCGGCGCCGAAGATACGCATCCGTATGCGCGACATCCTTCCCAGTCGGCAGGAAGCGAAATCGCTTGCGCTGCCGATCTTGCGGGGCACCTCGATCGGCAGCTTCTTCGGTGCGCTGCCCGGCACCGGCGCGGCGATCGCTTCCTTCATGGCCTATGCGACGGAACGGCAGTTCTCGCGGCACCCCGAGAAATTCGGCAAGGGCCATCTGCCGGGTCTTTCGGCGCCGGAGGCCTCGAACAACGCCGCCGCGCAGACCGGGTTCATTCCGACCCTGACACTGGGCATCCCCGGTGATGCGGTCATGGCGCTGATGGTCGGCGCGCTGATCCTGAACGGCATCATCCCCGGCCCGCTCCTGATGCAGGAACAGCCCGACCTGTTCTGGGACGTGATCGCCAGTTTCTTCGTCGGCAACATCATCCTGATCCTGATGAACGTGCCGCTTATCCGGCTTTGGATCCTGCTCCTGCGTATCCCCTATCAGAAGATGTTTCCGGTCATCGTGCTGATGATTTGCGTCGGGGTCTATTCCCACCGCACAAGCGTGGTCGACGTGGTCCTGACACTGGCCTTCGGGGTGCTTGGCTACCTGATGAAGACCTATCGCTTCGAACCTGCGCCGGTTCTGCTTGGCTTCGTGCTGGGCCCGCTCCTGGAAGAAAATTTCCGGCGCGCGATGATGCTTCACGGCGGTGACTTCTTCGTCTTCGTCCAGCGGCCGATAAGCGCGGTTCTGTTCGCCTGCACCGTCCTGTTGCTGATCGTGTCCCTGCGCTCCGCATTCGTCGGCCTCATGAGATCGCGGCGATCATCCACGTGATCGCGGCACACAGCCCTTTCAGCGCCGTGGGCTTACAATCAAAGGCGTTCACATACGGGAGGACCAAACATGTTCAAATCACTTCTGACTGCCTTGCCGGTCATCGGCGCGCTCGCCCTGCCGGCGGCAGCGCAATCGTTTCCGGATCATTCGCTGCGGATCGTTCACGGCTTCGGCGCCGGCGGTAATGCCGATACCGTGGCGCGTATCATCGCCGAAGAGCTGACCCAGAGCCTTGGTCAGCCGGTGGTGGTCGAATCCCGTCCCGGCGCGGGCGGCACAGTCGCCTCGGACTATGTCTCGAAACAGGACCCCGACGGCTATACCATGCAGCTCATGGTCGGCGGGCACGCAGTGGCGGCGGGGCTCTACAACCAGCTCCCCTACGACTCGCTCAACGATTTCACTTTTATCTCGACGATCGGGCAGTTTCCGTTCTTCGTCGCGACGCAGTCCGGGAAATACGAAAACATCCAGGCCCTGATCGACGCCGCCAAGGCCGGGCCGGGCAGCATCAAGGTCGGCCACTCCGGGGTCGGCTCGACCCAGCATCTGACCGGCGAACTGCTCGAACTGAACACGGGCGGGGATTTCCTGCATATTCCCTACAAGGGCGGCGCGGCGGCAGCCACGGCGCTCATGGGCGGCGAGGTTGACGTGCTGATCGACACCGGCACCGTGATCGAGGGACAGGCCGCAGCGGGCGTGTTCGACAAGCTGGCGGTCACCTCCGCCGAACGCTGGCCGGATTCGCCGGACGTCCCGACGCTGGCTGAAACCGTGGCGCCCGATTTCGACGTCGTGTCCTGGACCGGCATCGGCATGCCCGCAGGCGTCGATCCCGAGCGTGCCGAGCGTATCCGCGCAGATATCCACGCCGCGCTGGCCAAGCCCGAAGTGCAGGAAAAGATCTCTGCCCTCGGCGCGACGCCCGCGGCATCCTCGGGTGAGGAGATGCTACAACTCGTGACCGACCAGATCACCGTCTGGACCGATGTGGTCAATAACGCCGGTATCGAAAAGCGCTAAGGCGACAGCCCGCCGGCCTTGGGACTTTCCCCGGGCCGGCGGATCACACTACCCAGAAGGCAGGGACACATGGCCGACCAGACGCCGGAAGACCTCTACGCGAAGATGCTGCGCAAGCCGCTTTTCGTGATCACCACCACACCGGCGCGCGGTCCGGGCATACAGGAGGTCCTGGCCGAACACCTCGACTATCAGGTGGCGCTCGAACGTGCCGGAACGCTGTTCGGCGCAGGGCCTCTCTTCGAAGAAGGATCGGACGTGCCCTATGGCGGCATGATCATCCTGCGCGCCCGAGACGAGGCCGAAGCCCGCACCATCGCCGATGCCGATCCGTTCCATGCGCAGGGACTGCGCCATTACACGGTCAATCGCTGGCTGATGAACGAAGGCTCGATGACCCTGACCATCCGCTATTCCGACCAGTCCGCCGTGATCGGCTGACCCCATTTGCAGGACACAGCATGTCTGATCTTCACAAGAACCTCATCGACGGCGCATGGGTCGACGGCGACGCCGCGCCGAACGTGAACCCCTCCGATGTCTCGGATATCGTCGGCCACTATGCCCGTGCCAGCGCCGACCAGACCCGCACCGCGATCGGGGCGGCCCGCGCCGCCTTTGCCGACTGGTCGCGCTCGTCGCCGCTGGTGCGCCATGGGATCCTGCGCCGCGCCTCGGACGAGATCCTCGCCCGCAAGGACGAACTTGGCCGTCTCCTGTCGCGCGAAGAGGGCAAGACGCTGGCCGAAGGCGTGGGCGAAGTCACCCGCGCCGCGCAGATTTTCGACTTCTTCGCGGGCGAGGCGCTCCGGCTCGCGGGCGAGATCCTGCCCTCGGTGCGCCCCGGTGTGGGCGTCGAGATCACGCGTGAAGCGGTGGGCGTCGTGGGCATCATCACCCCGTGGAATTTCCCGATCGCCATTCCCGCGTGGAAACTGGCGCCGGCGCTCTGCTACGGCAACACCGTCGTCTTCAAACCCGCCGATCTGGTGCCCGGCAGCGCCTGGGCGCTGGTCGATATCCTGAACCGCGCCGGTTTGCAGAAGGGTGTCCTGAACCTCGTCATGGGGCGCGGCTCCGTGGTCGGGCAGACCATGGCCGACAGCCCCGACATCGACGCGCTGACCTTTACCGGCTCGCAGGGCACCGGCGCGGCGCTGGCGCTGGCCTCGGCCAGGCACATGCGCAAGTCGCAGATGGAAATGGGCGGCAAGAACCCCTTTGTCGTGTTGGCCGACGCGGACCTGTCCATCGCCGCCGACTGCGTGGTGAACGGCGCGTTCTTTTCGACCGGGCAACGGTGCACGGCCTCGTCGCGGATCATCGTGGACAAGGCGGTGTATTCCGGCTTCGTCGACCTGCTGGCCGAGCGGATTCAGGGCCTGCGCATCGGCCATGCGCTGCGGGATGACACCCAGATCGGACCTGTGGTCGATGAAAGCCAGTTGTCCCAGAACGAAAGCTACATCGCCAAGGGCAAAGCCGAAGGCGCCCGTCTGGTTACCGGCGGCGACCGGCTGAACCGCGACACGGAAGGGTTCTTTCAGTCCCCTGCCCTGTTTGCCGATTGCACCAACGACATGGTCATCGCGCGCGAAGAGATCTTTGGCCCCGTGGCCGCCGTCATCCCGGTCGATGGCTACGACGAGGCGCTGGCGGTAGCGAACGACACACCCTTTGGCCTGTCGGCTGGCATCGCGACGACGAGCCTGAAACATGCCACCGATTTCCGGCGCAACGCTGAGGCCGGGATGGTCATGATCAACCTGCCGACCGCGGGCGTGGATTTCCACGTGCCCTTCGGCGGGCGCAAGGCGTCGAGCTTTGGTCCCGCGAACAGGGACGCTATGCCGCCGAATTTTTCACCACGGTCAAGACCGCTTACACGCTCGCCTAATGCGGGCCAATGCAAAGGACCCACCCCATGATCTACGAAATGCGCGTCTATTCCTGCACGGCGGGCGGTCTGCCCGCACTGTTCGAACGGTTCGAAACGGCGACGCTGCGCATCTGGGACCGGATCGGCATCCGCCCGGTGGGCTTTTCACGACCGTGATCGGGCCTGCAAACAACGACCTGACCTATCTCATTGCCTGGGAGTCGATGGCGGAACGCGAACGGCTCTGGGGTCAGTTCATGGCCGACCCCGAATGGCAGGCCGCGCGCAAGGCGCATGTCGAGACTTACGGCGAAGTGGTCCAGAACATCGCCTCGAGCTTTCTGGCGCCCACCGCCTTTTCTGCCGTGCGTTGATCGGGTCCGACGGCGCTAGACGTCCGACACCCGCTCCAGCCAGTCACGCAGGGCCCGCAAGGCCGGATCGTCGTCGCGCTCGCGTGGCCAGACCAGCCAGTAGGCCCCGCGCACCGGCACCGCTTCGGCAAGCACCGGGACGAGACGGCCCTCGGAAATCTCGATCCGGGCGAGGTATTCGGGCAAGAGCGCGACGCCCAGCCCGGAAATCGCCGCCTGTATCATCATCGAGAATTGGTCCATCAGCATCCCGCCCGTCGCGGGCGGCGTGCCCCCCTGATGCGCGAACCAGTCGTCCCAGGCTTCGGGACGCGAGGTAAGGTGCAGCCGCGGATGCCCGGCCAGCGCGTCCAGCGTGTCGAGCCGGTTGCGCGCCGCAAATGCGGGGGACACGCAGGCCGTGACCCGTTCATCCATGAGCTTGATGTGGCCAAGCGCGCCCCAGTCTCCCGCGCCGAAGCGGATCGCGGCATCGAAGGCCTCGCCCGCGAAATCCACCGGACCGATCCGGCTCGCCATGTTGAGCGAAATGCCGGGATGGGCATTAAGAAAATCGGGCAAACGCGGACCCAGCCACCGGGATGCAAAGGTGGGCAGGACCGCCAGCGAGATCATACCCCCTTCCGGGTTTGAGATCACCGTCAGGCTCGCGCGTTGCAATATGTCGAGCGCCCGTGCGACATCGCGGTGATAGGCCCTGGCCGCTTCGGTCGGGATCATCCGACGGCTTTCCCGCAGGAACAGCGTCACCCCCAGCGTCTCTTCCAGCCCGATCAGGACCCGGCTCACCGCGCTTTGCGTCAGGTTGAGCTCGGCGGCGGCAAGGGTCACGCTGCCAAGACGCACGACCGCCTCGAAGGCCATCAGCGACCCAATCGGGGGCAGGAACCGCCGTTGCCACATGGTCATTCCTCTTCGTCATAGGTTCATTCGGTATTTTTGCTTTTATGTCGAATTTCCGGGAAATAACATGCGCCAAATGAATGGGTGTCCCGGATGCCCCGACCCGTTTCGCAAAAAGGATCGCCTGACCATGTCCACGACCTCTGACCCGCATCGCACCGAAAAAAAGGCCACCGCCAGCAAGGGGATCGCCTTTGACTGGGCCGACGCCCTGTCGCTGGACGCGCAATTGACCGAGGAAGAGCGTATGATCAGCGCCTCGGCCCGCGCCTTTGCGACCGATCGGCTCCTGCCGCGCGTCGAGCGCGCCTATCTGGACGAGACGACGGATCCCGAGATTTTCCGCGAGATGGGGGCCGCGGGCCTTCTTGGCGTCACCATTCCCGAGCAATATGGCGGCCTCGGCGCGGGTTACGTGTCCTACGGCCTCGTCGCGCGCGAGGTCGAGCGGGTGGACAGTGGCTATCGCTCGATGATGTCCGTGCAGTCCTCGCTCGTGATGTTCCCCATCTATGCCTACGGGTCCGAGGAACAGCGCCAGAAATACTTGCCGAAACTGGCATCGGGCGAATATATCGGCTGCTTCGGGTTGACCGAACCCGACGCCGGCTCCGATCCCGGCGGGATGAAGACGGTGGCGCGCAAGACGGCGGACGGCTACGTGCTGAACGGGGCCAAGATGTGGATTTCCAACAGCCCCATCGCCGATGTCTTTGTCGTCTGGGCCAAGTCCGAAGCGCATGGCGGCAAGGTTCGGGGCTTTGTCCTCGAAGAGGGTATGAAGGGCCTGAGCGCGCCCAAGATCGAGGGCAAGCTGTCCCTGCGCGCCTCGATCACCGGCGAGATCGTCCTGCAGAATGTCGAGGTCGGCGAGGATGCGCTTCTGCCCGGCGCGCAAGGTATGGGTGGGCCGTTCGGCTGCCTCAACCGGGCGCGCTACGGGATCGCATGGGGCGTCATGGGCGCGGCCGAGGATTGCTTTGCCCGCGCACGGCAATACGGACTAGACCGTAAGCAATTCGACCGCCCCCTGGCCGCGACGCAGCTATATCAGAAGAAACTCGCGGATATGGAAACCGAGATCGCGCTCGGTCTGCAGGCCGCGCTGCGTGTGGGCCGACTGTTTGACGAGGACCGCTTCGCGCCCGAGATGATCAGCCTCATCAAGCGCAACAACTGCGGCAAGGCACTCGACATCGCGCGGGTGGCCCGCGACATGCACGGCGGCAACGGCATCCAGATCGGCTACCACGTGATGCGCCACGCCCAGAACCTCGAAACCGTAAACACCTACGAGGGCACCCATGACGTTCACGCGCTGATCCTTGGCCGCGCGATCACCGACCTGACGGCCTTTGCATGACGGCGGCGGGTTCGCGGCCCCTTGCGGGCCTCAAGGTCGTCGAACTGGCGAGGATCCTCGCTGGGCCGTGGATCGGGCAGACGCTGGCCGATCTTGGCGCCGAGGTGATCAAGGTCGAGGCCCCCGAAGGTGACGACACCCGCACCTGGGGCCCGCCCTTCATCGAACGCCCCCGGCCCGAGGGCGGCACCGAACGGGTGGCGGCCTATTACCACGCGGCCAATCGCGGCAAGACGTCGGTCACCTGCGACTTCTCCGACCCGGAGGATCTGGCGCAGGTGAAACGACTGATCGCCGGTGCGGACGTGGTGATCGAGAACTTCAAGGTGGGCGGACTTGCCAAGTTCGGGCTGGACTACCCTGCCCTGTCGCAGCTCAATCCGGGGCTGGTCTATGCCTCTGTCACCGGTTTCGGCCAGACCGGGCCGCGCGCGACCCAGCCCGGCTACGATTTCCTCGTGCAAGGCATGTGTGGGATCATGGACCTCACTGGCGATCCGACGGGCGAGCCGCAGAAGATCGGCGTAGCCTGGATCGACGTCATGGCGGGGCTTTACGGGGTGATCGGTATTCAGGCCGCGCTTGCCGAACGCAGCCGGTCGGGCATGGGTCAGCATGTGGACATCGCGCTTCTGGATTGCGCCACGGGGGTTCTCGCCAATCAGGCGGCCAATTTCCTGCTGGGCGGGATCACGCCCTCACGGATGGGGAATGCGCATCCCAACATCGTGCCCTATCAGGTGTTTCCCTGCGCCGACGGCCACGTGATCATCGCCTGTGGCAACGACCGGCAGTTCACCGCGCTCTGCGGTCTTCTGGACATGGCCGACCATGCCGCCGATCCCCGTTTCGCGACGAACCCGGCGCGGGTCGACAACCGTCACGTTCTGGTGCCCGCCCTGACCGAACGGATGGCGCGGATGACCAAGGCCGATCTCATCGCGGGCCTCGTTCGCGTTGGCGTGCCCGGAGGGCCGATCAACACGGTGGCCGAGGCCCTGAGCGAGCCTCAAATCGAGGCGCGCGGCCTCACGATCGCGCCCGAAGGCCTGCCGGGTCTGCGCACGCCGATCGTCTTTTCCCGCAGCGACCTGTCTACGACGCGGGCCGCCCCGGCGCTCGGGCGGCGGCTGGACGCCGGGATCGGCTGGGACCGGGATACACCTGCTTAGAGACGGTGCGCGCCTAGGGCCGAGGAGCCCTTGCTCCGAATGACGGCGGCGCGCCGGTGTACCGACCGGCGCGTCGCACGGTGATCAGCGGAAATCGGTCTCTTCCGCCACTGTTCTGAGGTCGCGCAAGAGCGAGAGCAGGTCCGACATGCGTTCGGTCCCATAGGCCTCTTCCAGCCGCCGATAAATCTCTTCCGACCGCAGAGAAGCCTTTTCGAACAGACTTCCCCCCGCCGGGGTCAGCGCGACCAGATGGCGCCGCGCGTCGCTCGAGGCGACGGTCTCGATCAGCCCCTTGTCCGACAACGCCTTGAAGATGCGCGACAGCGACGGGGCGAGGATCACGCACCGCTCGGACAGCGTCTTGGAATCAAGCGGCGATTCATCGGCCAGCGCCCGGATCACCCGCCATTGCTGAAGCGTGAGCCCGTAGTTCTCCACGTGTTCCTTGAACGGGCGCATCGTCGCCTCGCGGGCGCGGAGCAGCGAAATCGGCAGGGCGCGCTGGAAATCCCGCAACCGTTTGTCCTGATCCTTGTCCATGCAGGCTCGCTCGTTCCGTGTGTCAGGGGTCCTCGTATCCATCGCTTACACCGGGAACCCGCTCCGGCCAAGCCGCCCCGGCCCCCAGGACCCGCGGGGGATCAGTCGTAGGTCTTGCGCAGGGCGGTCAGCGCACCCCGCAGCGCGCCCACGTCGGACCCGACCGCAACGAAGCCCGCGCCGCGTTCGGCATAGCCCTTGTTCAGCGTTGCGTCCGAAGTGAGGATTCCCGGCACCTTGCCCGCCGCCCGGATCTTGTCGATGGCCTCGTTGATCACCGCCTGAACCTCGGGGTGGCCGGGGTTGCCGACGTGGCCCATGTCGGTGGACAGATCGGCGGGACCGATGAAGATGCCGTCCACCCGTTCGACCGCGAGAATGTCGTCGAGCGCCGCGATCCCGGCCCGGTTTTCGACCTGGAGGAGCAGACAAATCTGGTCGTTCGCCGTCGTCAGGTAATCCGGGATCGCGCCATAGGCCGAGGCCCGCGCCAGCGCCGCACCGACCCCGCGCACCCCATGCGGGGGATAGAGCACCGAGCGCACCGCCTCGCGCGCCTGCTCCGCCGTGTCGATCATGGGCACAAGTATCGTCTGCGCGCCGATGTCGAGCATCTGCTTGATCTCGGCCCGGTTGTCGTCGCGCACCCGCACCACGGGCTGCGCCCCGGTGGTGCCCACGGCCCGCAGCTGGTCGAGCACATCGCGCAGGCGGTTGGGCCCGTGTTCGCCGTCCAGCACAATCCAGTCAAAGCCGGTCTGGGCGGCCAGTTCGGCCACGGACGTACCCAGCCCGCACCACAGGCCGATCAGGGTTTCCCCGGCAAGCAGACGTTTTTTGAACAGGTTCTCAGGTGCAGGCATGGGGTCACTCAAAGCTGATGGAGACGTTGCCGAAGGGGCCGAAGTCGGCCTCGATCAGCGTAGCGGGCGGGCATTCGATGGGCGAGATGAAAGAGCCGGACAGGATAACCTGCCCCGCCTCGATCCGCTGACCGTATTGGTGCATCCGGCGCGCGAGCCAGACGATGCCCATCACAGGGTCGTCCAGCACGGCAGCGCCAAGGCCAGTCAGTTCGACCTCGCCATTCTTGCGCACAATGGCCCCGGTCCAGCGCAGGTCGAACGCTGCGGGGTCGTTCTTTTGCGACCCGAGCACGACACCCGCGTTCGCGGCGTTGTCCGACACCGTGTCCACGATGATCCGCGCCTTGCCCGTCTCGGGGTCGGCCCGCTGGATGCGCGTGTCCAAAATCTCGAGCGACGGGGCCACGTAGTCGGTCGCCGCCAGCACGTCCTCGCGCGTGACGTCCCCATCGAGCGGCGCTTTCATCACGAACGCAATCTCCGCCTCGACCCGCGGCTGGATGAAGCGGCCCGCGGGCACCGTGCCGCCCGAGGGAAACAGCATGTCGTCATACATGACGCCCGAATCCGGCGTGTCAATCTTGAGCGCCTGCTGCATGACCTTGGACGTCAGCCCGATCTTCCAGCCCAAAATCTCGCGCCCCTGCTCGAGTTTCGTGGCCATCTGCGCCGACTGGATGGCGTAAGCGTCATCGAGCGTCATGCCGGGATGGCGCAGGGACAGAAGGCCGATCTGGTGCCGCCCCTCTTCAGCGGCGAGCAGGTCCGCCGCCGCCTGCGTCACCTGTTCGTCACTCAGCGTCCGGCTCATAGCACTTCGTCCGCGATGGTGTTCATGAGCGTGCCGATCCCCGCTACTTCGATTTCCACCACGTCGCCGGGGACGAGGTATTTCGGAGGATCGAACCGCGCCCCCGCGCCGGTGGGCGTGCCGGTCGCGATCACGTCGCCGGGTTTCAGCGTCGTGAAGGTCGAGATATAGGCGATCTCTTCGCGGATGGGGAACATCATGTTGGCCAGCACGTCATCCTGCCGCACCTCGCCATTGACCCGCGTCACGATCCGCGCGTCGTCCAGCTGGGCCGCATCCGTGAAGGGCACGAGCCAAGGGCCGATGGAGCCGGAGTTGTCCCAGTTCTTGCCCTGCGTCACGTTGAACTTCGCATGGCGCACCCAGTCGCGGATCGTGCCCTCGTTGCACAGCGTGAGCGCGGCGATGTGGTCATAGGCGTCTTCCGGCTTGATCCGGCGACCGCCCTTGCCGATCACGATGACCACCTCGCCTTCGTAGTCGAGCGTGTGGTTCTCCGGCGGGCGGATGAGCGGTTGGCCGTGGCCCGTGAAGCTCGACGGAAAGCGGGGGAACAGCGACATGTGCTTGGGCTGGGCGGAGCCGTCCTTATACTCGGCGTTGCGGTCGGGAAAGTTCACGCCGACGCAAAGGATCTTGTCCGGATTGGTGATCGGGATCAGGAAGCGCACCTCGCCTTCCGCGAAATCCGGCGCGCGGCCCTCGGCGGCGGCGACCAGTTCCGCCAGCGCGCCCGCCTCGACCACGTCGCGCAGCGTCGTGAAGCGGTCCGCGAAGTCAGCGGTCAGGTCGACGATACCGCCGTCCGTGACCACGCCGAAACGGTCCTGTCCGGCGGCGTGAAAGGCCGCGATGCGGGCTGGTTGGGTCATGAAAGGCTCCTTAACTGATCCCGCCGAAGCAGAGGTATTTGATTTCCACGAAATCCTCGATCCCGTAGCGCGACCCTTCGCGTCCGAGGCCCGAGGACTTGATCCCGCCAAAGGGGGCTTCGGCGGTCGAGATGAGGCCGGTGTTGATCCCGACCATGCCGTATTCCAGCCGCTCGCCGACCCGCCACGCCCGCGCCAGATCGCGGGTGTAGAAGTATGAGGCGAGGCCGAACTCGGTGTCGTTGGACGCCGCGACCACCTCGTCGTCGGTGTCGAATTTGAACAGCGGCGCGACGGGGCCGAAGGTTTCCTCCCGCGCCACGGCCATGTCCGCGGTCACGCCGGTCAGCACCGTCGGCTCAAAGAAGGTGCCGCCAAGCGCATGGGGCTGGCCGCCCATCGCAACCTGCGCGCCCTTGGCCGTGGCATCCGCGATATGCTCGCGCACCTTCTCGACGGCGGCGCTGTCGATGAGCGGGCCAAAGACCGTGCCTTCGTCCATCCCGTCGCCCACCTTGAGCGTGGCAAGCTTGGCCGACAGCTTCTCGGCAAAGGCGTCATAGACGCCCGCCTGCACATAGATGCGGTTCGCACAGACACAGGTCTGGCCGTTGTTGCGGAACTTGGACACGATCGCGCCTTCGACGGCGGCGTCGAGGTCGGCATCGTCAAACACGATGAAGGGCGCGTTGCCTCCGAGCTCCAGCCTCAGTTTCTTGATCGTATCGGCGGACTGGCGATAAAGTTCGATCCCCACCTCGGTGGAGCCGGTAAAGGTCAGCTTGCGCACCACGGGGTTCGAGGTCATCTCCCCCCCGATCTCGCGCGCCGATCCGGTGATGACGGAAAACAGCCCCGCAGGCAGACCGGCCCGTTCGGCCAGCACGGCCAGCGCAATGGCGGAAAACGGCGTCTGCGCGGCGGGCTTCAGGATCATCGCACAACCGGCGGCCAGCGCGGGTCCTGCCTTGCGCGTGATCATCGCGTTGGGAAAGTTCCACGGCGTGATCGCGGCGACGACGCCGATGGGCTGCCTGATCACCACGATCCGCTTGTCGTCGGCATGGCCGGGGATCACGTCGCCGTAGACCCGCCGTGCCTCTTCCGAGAACCACTCGATGAAGGACGCGCCATAGGCGATTTCGCCCTTTGCCTCGGCCAGCGGCTTGCCCTGCTCGGCGGTCAGGATACGGCCAAGGTCGTCCTGGTGTTCCATCATCAGGTCATACCAACGGCGCAAGACCTGCGCCCGGTGCTTTGCGGTCTGCCCGGCCCAGTCGCGCTGCGCGGTCTCGGCGGTGGCAATGGCGGCACGGGTTTCCGTGGCCCCCAGACGCGGGACGTGACCGATGGTCTCGCCCGTCGCCGGGTTGGTGACGGCGATGCCCTCCGCGCCAGCGGCGATCCAGTCGCCACCGATCAAGGCCGCTTCGCGCAGAAGCGACGGGTCTTTCAGGTCCATCCCCAAACTCCCTTACGGTGCGATGATCGGCGAGGCTTTGAGGTCCGCCGGGCGGGTGTCCACGCCGGTAAAGACCGAGCCATGTTCGAACCACGACCGCGGTGCGGGAGAACCCCAGAGCGTCTGGCGCTGCGGGTCCTTGAGGTCCCATTTGATCGCCTCGTGATCGGGGTCCACAGTCTGGTAATCCGAGCAGTAAATCTCGATCTGGTGCCCGTCGGGGTCGAGGATGTAGAGGAAGAAGGCGTTGGAAATCCCGTGCCGCCCCGGCCCGCGTTCGATGTTGCCCACGTAGCCCGTGGTCGCCATCAGATCGAGCAGGTCGATGATGTTGAGCGGCGTGGGCACCCAGAACGCCGTGTGGTGCAGGCGCGGACCGGTGCCGTTGGTAAAGGCGATGTCGTGCACCCCGCCCTTGCGATGCGTCCATGCCGCCCAGAGATTGCCGGTTTCCGCGTCCTCGGTATATTCGGTGACCCGAAAGCCCAGCTTGCCATACCATTCGACCGCCGTGTCCACGTTCGGCACGAAGCAGTTGAAGTGGTCGATCCTGAGCGGTTTAACGCCCCGGTACAGCTCGTATTTCTGATGGATGGGCGCGAGCCGGTCCATCTTGAAATAAAACTCCATCGGCGCGCCGAAACAGTCCTCGGTCCGCATCGTGCGGCCCTGATAGGGGCGCTCGACCCAAGAGACAGGCTTGCCCATCCCCTCGAAATACGCCGCCGCCTTGTCGAGTTCCTCTTCCGAGAACACCTTGTAGGACAGGTAGTCGATCCCCGCCTCGGGCTTTTTCTTGAGGATCAGGCAATGATGCCCCCGCTCCTCCATCGCCCGCATATAGACAGTATCCGCGTCCTCGTCCGTGACCTGAAGGCCAAGGATGTCGGTGTAGAACTTGCGGCTGGCGGCAAGATCGGTGACCCCGAATTCCACATGGCTCAGGCGCAGGATGTTGAAGGGCGGGGTCAGAACGGGGGCCGGAATGGGCATGGTGTTTCTCCTAGGATGTCGCGTTACGGTAGGTCAAAGACCACGTTGGCCTGACCCGTGCCGGAACTGGAGAAATACTCCCCGATCAATTCGCCTTTGCCGTGATACTGGTCCCAGCCAAGGGCGCCGAACAGCATCACGGTGTCATGCATGTCGCCCTCGCCGTCGCAATGTTCGGCATAGTCGGGCAGGATCTTGCGGAAGGTCTGCATGTCGCCACGCTTCCACATATCGAGCACCATGAAGTCGACCTGACGGTTGAACTCCCTGGAAATCGTATAGGTGCCGTTGTTCTCCGAATAGATTTCGGTCGGCCAGATGTGGTGGGACAGGCTGCCGGACGCGATGAGCGCGACCTTGTTGCCCGACGCATCGATCGCCTTGCGGATACCGACGCCCACCTTGCGCGAACTTTCGTGACTGTGGACCGTGCACATGGCGGCGACGGAAACGACCTTGAGGTCGCCCTCCGGGTTCATGTAGCGCATCGGGACCAGTGTTCCGTATTCCAGATCGAGGCTCTCGACCTGATGCGACAGCGTGTGCGTGCCTTCCGCCGTGGCATATTTCGCGATCAGGTCGCCCAGCTCCGGGTTCCCCCAAAGCTCATAGGGCAGGTCGTTGATGAACTGGGGAAATTCGCTCGACGTGAGCATCCCCTTGAAATGCGCCTTGGCATTGATGTGATAGCCCGCGTTCACGAGCCAATGCGTGTCGAGCACGACAAAGGTATCCGCCCCCGCCGCACTTGCCCGCCGCCCAATCTCGCGCAGCCCTTTGATGGCCTGCGCGCGGGTTTCCGCGAGCTTTGCGTCGGTTTCCGACATGACGAGCGTGGGCACATGCGTGACCTTTGCCGCCAGAACGATTTCACCCATGATCTTTCCTTTCGAGGTGTCGCGCGTCTCGATAAAGGATCAGCCGCCCAGTTTCGGGATCTTGTGTCCCGTGCGGGGGAAGCTGACGTTGACCGTCTCCATATAGAAGTCAAAGGACCAGTCGCCGCCGTCGCGCCCGATGCCGGACGCCTTGACGCCACCAAAGGGCGTGGGCAGGTGCCGGATGTTTTCCGAGTTCACCCACATCATACCCGCCTCGAGGCTGTCCGTCATCCGCATCGCGCGGTTCAGGTCATTGGTCCAGAGGTAGGCGGCAAGGCCGTATTCCACGTCATTGGCGAGCGCGAGTGCCTCGTCCTCGTCCTTGAACGGGATCGCGGTCAGCACGGGGCCAAAGATTTCCTCCTGCGCGATGGCCATCTGGTTCGTGGCCCCGGTGAAGAGCGTGGGCGAAACATAGCAGCCCTCGGTCCCGATCTTCTCGCCACCTGCCGCGATGGTCGCGCCCTCTTCGCGCGCCTTGTCGAAGTAGGACAGCACCTTCTTCTCATGCACCGGATGAATGAGCGGGCCGACCACGGTTTCGGGATCAAGCGGATGGCCGACCTTGATCCGTTTGGCGACGGCGGCAACCTTTTCGGTGACCTCGTCGTAGATGCTTTCCTGCACGAGCAGCCGCGAAGACGAGGTGCAGCGCTCGCCGTTGAGCGAGTAGATCATGAAGGTCGCCGCATCCACGGCGCGTTCGATGTCGGCGTCGTCGAACACGATGACCGGGTTCTTTCCGCCAAGCTCGAAATGCACGCGCTTCAGCGTCGGCGCGCCCTGCGCCATGATCATGCTGCCCGTCCGGCTTTCACCGACAAAGGCAATCGCCTTGATGTCCGGGTGCTCGGTGAGCCGCTTGCCGGCGGTTTCGCCCAAGCCGTTCACCACGTTGAGCACACCCTTGGGCAGGCCGGCCTCTTCCGCGATCTCCACCAGCTTCTTGGCGGTCATCGGGCTGAACTCGGCCGGTTTATGGACCACCGTGCAACCAGCGGCGAGCGCGGGCGCGATCTTCCACGTGGACAGCATGAAGGGCGTGTTCCACGGGGTGATGACGCCCACCGGGCCGATGGGGCGACGGCTGGTCGTGTTCATCTGCGTCGGTGTGCGCGTCACCGCGCCATCCTCGGCGGTCGGCGCCTGATCCGCGAAAAAGCGGAAGTTGGCCGCGCCGCGAATGGCGGCTTTCGACATGAAGCGCAGCGCCTGACCCGTGTCCATACATTCGGTGAAGGCGATTTCCTCGGCGCGAGCCTCGATCGCTTCGGCCACCTTGATCAGGATCTTGCGCCGCTCGGCCCCCGGTGTTTTCGACCATGCCGGAAAGGCGGCCTTGGCGGCGGCCACGGCGGCGTCAATGTCGGCTGCATCGGATTTCGCGACTTTGGCCAGCACCGAGCCATCGACCGGGCTGATGGTGTCCATCGTTTCGCCCGACATCGCCGGGACATTCTCGCCCGCGATATGGTTCAGCACGCCATCCTTGGCGAAGCGGGCCATGTAGTCCTTGGCCTTGGCGATGTTGTCGTCGACGACGCTCATGTCCTTAGTCCTTTTTCGTCAGCCGCTTGTGAATCGGCGTGTCTTTCCAGGTGAGCCGCGCGTGGATTTCCCTGATCTCGAGGGACAGCGCGAAATGTTCGGTCGAGAGAGGTCCGGCAAGCGCGGATTGGACCGCAGCAAAGACCCGGTCGCCCGCCGTCTTGAGCACCGCCTCGTTCCGCCCCGCGCCGACCGACATGGTCATGGCGCAAAAATCATTCTCGGCCAGACCGTCCGCCACGATGGCGAAATCGGCCCGGTGCAGCCGGATGCGGATGCCTGCGACGGGAAAGATCCCGGCGTCGAGCATTGCAGCATGGGCCGCACGGGCCACCGCCTGCATGTCGGAGCGGGCGTCGAGCCCGGCGGAATATTCGATCGAAAGATGCGCCATGCTGGCTCCTCCTTGATCGTGAACATGTTAAACAACGCGACAGATGTCAACCGAAATCTTTAACATGTAAAATGTTCCTGGAGGACATGCCGAAGCTCGGGGCTTGTGCAAGAGAACCGACCATCCGAATTCGTGACGGCGCATTGCCTTGCGCGAGGGAAGGAAAGAGTGAGAAACGCGCAAAGGGAATTGGCCCGCATGGCCGCATGCTTGGCGCAGTCCACGCGGTCACGGCAACCCGAGAACGCCTTTCGGGCGTGCGGTCGCCGGCGTCATGCGAAGAGTCGCTTAGGTCTTCGACCGTCGGGACAGCCCCGACACGCACGCGGCGCGGGAGTCTGATTCTAGGAAAAGACCTCGGACCCGGCGATCGCCAGAACCTCGACGGCATCGACGCTGACCAGCCCAAGGCGCGCGGCGACCGCGCGGGCGTGGGCGCTGTCTGCGACGTCGCCCGTGTCGTTCAGAATGGTGCAAAGTGCGGCGACCGGCGTGCCCGTGGCCGAGGCGACGAGCCTGAGCGCCAGTTCTGCTTGTCCTGTCGGACGATCCGTCGTCACTTGCGGAAAGATATGGCCGGGCGTTACCAGATCGCCCGGCCCACCAAAGGCCAGCGCCCGGATCGTGAGCGCCCGGTCGGCGGCGGAAATGCCCGTCGTGGTCCCCCTCGCCGCCTCGACTGAGCGGGTGTAGAGCGGGGCCTCGGCCCGACCCTGCCGGGGTTGCAGCTCGAGCCCCAGCGCGGCGGCCCGCTTTCGCGACAGGACCACACCGACCAGCCCGCGCCCGTGGGTGGCCATCAGGTTGATCGTCTCGGGGGTCACCCCCTCGGCGGAAACCATGAGAAACGGGCCGTCCTCCGATCCGGTCACGACAACGGGTTCGCCCCGTTCAAGGGCCTTGGCCGCAGTGGTCATCGCGCTGGTCTCGTCGAACAGGTCACGGGGCATCGTCTCACACTCCAAGCTCATGAAATTTCCGGGCGAAATAGGCGAGCGCCGGGGTGTCCGGGGTCCGGGCGATCCCGACAATCTCGCAGAACAGAACCTCGTGGCTGCCCACCGCGGCGCGGCTCGTCACCTTGCAGTCAAAGCTGACCACCGCGCCGGTCAGCATCGGCGCGCCCGCCGATCCGGGCACCCAATCCGCCTGCGCGAACCGCTCGTCCATCGGGGTCTTACCGCCGAAGAGCATGGCGAGGTCGCGGTGCGCGGGGCCGACCGTGTTCACGGCGACCGCGTCGTTGGTGAGGAACGCGGGCGCGGCCGACGATCCCCGGTTCACGCAGACCAGCAGTGTGGGCGGCTCTGCCGTCACCGAACAGACCGCCGAGGCGGTAAGCCCCGCGCGTCCGCCCGGCCCGTCGGTCGTCACGATGTTGACCGCCCCGGCCAGAACCGCCATGCCTTCGCGAAATTCGTCCAGCGAGACATGGGTCAGGTCGTCCATGCTGGTGTTCAGGGTCATCGCGTCATCCATGCCGTCGCTCCTCAGCGTTGCTTTGACACAAGCCTAGCGCGACCCCGGCCCGGTTTCGCGTGAGGAAACCCCAAGCGGGGGCTGAGAGTTTTTCACCGGCACTCATGCGATGGCCCCGCCGACCACCTTTGCCGAGAGCCCCGCGACCGCGAGCGCCGTCCGATCCGCGTAGCGCCGGGTTATCACGCTGATCCCCATGGGCATGCCGGACGGCCCGGTGAAAGCGGGGACCGAGACGACCGGGACCGAAAGGAGCGTCCAGAACGAGTTCATCGAGGGATCGCCGGTCTTGTCCAACCCGCGCGGCGCCTCGCCACAGGCCGAGGGGGCGATCACCGCATCGTAGCCCGCGAGCAGATCGTCCGCTCGCGCGCGGCAGAGATCGGCAGTGCGGTAGGCAGCGCGGGCATCTTCCGGCGTAATCCCGGCGGCATTGGCCACCATCGCGACGAAATCCGCGTGCAGATCATCGCGCGCCCGGGCCTCGTTCAGAAAGGCCGCCCGCCCCTCGCGCATCAGGATCGTGCCATGTGCCGCGTCGAGCGCCGCGAAGTCGTCGTGCAGCGTGACGTCCTCGACCACCGCCCCGGCGCTGGCCAGTTGCGCACTGGCCGTGTCAAGCGCGTTGCGCATCGGGGCCTCGACCCGGTCCCAGAGCGGCGGGCGCACGACGCCGATCCTGAGCCCGGACAGCGAAGAGGGCCGCGGTGCAGGATCGAGGTCGTAGACATCCGCCAGAAGATTGAAATCGCCCAGGTCACGGGCATAAAGGCCAAGCGTGTCGCAGGTCAGAGAGTAGAGCTTCAGCCCCTCGCGGCTGATAACGCCCCATGTGGGTTTCCAGCCCCAGACGCCGCAAAAGCTCGCGGGCCGGATCGTGCTGCCCCCGGTCTGGGTGCCCAGACCGATTGCCGCCATGCCCGCCGCGACCGCCGCCGCCGATCCCGACGACGAGCCGCCCGGCGTGCGGGCCAGATCATGCGGATTGCGCGTCTTGCCGCCCCGGTCGGTCGCGGCAAATTCGGTGGTCACGCTCTTTGACAGGATCACGGCACCGGCGCTGCGCAACGTATCGACGCAGGCGGCATCCACCCCGGTCCCCTGCCCCGCGTATCGCGCGTTGTTGTGGCCCGTGGGCATGTCGCGCGTGGCGATCACGTCCTTGACCGTCACCGTGACCCCGGCGAGCGGCCCAATGGGTCCAGCCTCGGCCTGCGCCCGCGCGATCCGCGGGTCGTAGAAGGCAAAGGCTTGCACCTCGGGCTCGCGGGCGGCGATCACCGCCTGCGTTGCCTCGAGCACGTCGAGCGCACGTCGCGTGCCCCCGTTCACGTCGCGGGCAATCGCCCAGGCCGTCATGTCCTCGGGGATCAGGTCTTTCATCTCGCTCTCCCTGTTGCGGTGACCGGGCAAGGGAACCACGCCCCCCGGCCCGCGCACAGCGCAACTTTTTCCCGCCCGGCCTGAGGTTTTTTCAGCCTCAGGCGGCGACGGCGTCGGGCCGGACGGCCTCTTGCAGCCAGGTCTTGAACTTGATCAGCGCATCGCGGCTCTTCGGATTGTGCGGACTTTGCAGGTAGTAGGGCGTGCGCACGGGATAACATTCTGCCACCGACACGAGCCGTCCGTCATCGAGCGCCTTCTGGATCAGGAGCGACCGGCCCAGAAGCACGCCGACCCCGGCCATGGCCGCTTCAACCGCCTGCCCGGACTGGTTGAAGCGGATCCCGTGGTTGTGGTCACGCCGTCCGACGCCGTATTCCGACAGGTAGCGCGCCCAGTCCGGATAGCTGCCTTCGTAGCCGCCCGGCGCACGGTCCACATGGATGAGCGGGGCATGGCGTAGGATGTCGGTCTGATCGCCGCCGAACCGCGCGGCAAGCTCCGGTGTGCAGACCGGGATCGACGCCTCTTCCACCAGCGGTTCGGAATGAAAGCCCGAGGCACCATCCGACCACGGGCAGATCCGGATGTCGCTGTCATGCGTTTCGGCATCGCGCCGGTTGAGATAGGTGCGCAGAGAGAGATCGAGCTCCGGTTCGCTTTCCAGAAAGCGCCCCAGTCGGGGCACGAGCCAGAGCGACGCGAGCGAGGCGGGCGCCGAGACCGCGAGCTTGCGGTATTCCTCGTGCTGCACGGCGGCCAGCGCCAGCACCGCCTCGTCAATCAGGTCCAGAGCCTGCCCGATCCGGCCCACATGCGCGGTGGCATCGGGGGTGGGATAGATGCGGCTGTTCTTGCGCTCGAAGAGCGCGACCTGGAGGAAATCTTCGAGCAGTCTGATCTGGTGGCTGACCGCCGTCGGGGTCACGCAAAGTTCGTTGGCAGCCTTGGCGACCGAGGTATTGCGGGCCACGGCCTCGAAAGCCCGGATCGCATTCAGTGGGACGCGTTTACGCATGTCCAAACCCTTTCCCTGTCACCTCCCTGATGTCAGGCGACCATGGGACCGGCAGGTGGTCAACGCGAACTTTGTACGGACTTAGTCATCATGGTTGCGGTCGGGAACGAACCAGCCCCGACGCATGTTTTTTGTGCGCCGGGGCGGATGGGAGTCATCGAAGGGTGCAAGATGTGGACGCGCCTAGACGATCACATTGGCCGACTCGGGCGCGGCCGTGCGGGCGGAAAAGGCCACCGAGTCGCCCCGGATCACGGCCAGCGCAGCCGCCTCGTCGATGACGTCGCAGATCTTGAACTGCATGTCGAAGAGCGCGGCGGCGTGGCTCATCTCGATACGGTCGAACACCGCCTCCTCCACCACCATCACGCGGTAGCCCATGGCGGTGCCGTCCACCGCCGTCGCCCGCACGCAGCCGGACGTGGAATTGCCCACGGTGATCAGGCTGTCGACCTCGAGTTCCGACAGAATGAGGTGCAGGTTGGTGAAGGCAAAGCACGAGGGCGTTTGTTTTTCCACGAGAATGTCGCCCTGCTGCATGGCCAGGCTTTCCGGTATCTCCGACCGCGGATCGGGGTAGTGTCCCGGGAGATGGTGTAGGAACTGGCGTCCACCTGCTTCTTCATAGCTGGTGCTGCTCGTTCACTGCGCGGCGATCATCGTCGCCGCGCCG